>CESQ01122091.1_pt1 | contig 11933 bp, 11 predicted proteins | sample 361401 | NCBI WGS metagenome assembly CESQ01 (sample SAMEA2622119, study PRJEB7988) | marine metagenome | isolation source: saline water (ENVO:00002010), including | reverse complement strand
TAAAATGTCTTTTGGTTATTTAGTGAATAGATTAGGTGGTGAGTATTTAATTAACGAAAGAGGACAAAGCCTAATAAATGCTTCTTACAACTCTTTAAAATAAAATAATGAATTCCCACACACCGCTAGCAAAAATTATTCATTGGTCATTTACTTTGTTATATGCATATGGAATATTTAAACAAGTAGATGATTTAAGCGAACTTGAAGATGCATCATTACTAAATTTTGAAATTCTATTTGCAATAATATTTTTGATTCTTGTTTTGGTGAGATATTTTTATATGAAAGACACCCCTCCTTTGTTGGGAGCTAATGAAGAGATCCCAAGAGGCCATCTTTTTATAGCAAAAACTGTTCATAGACTTGTATACTTTAGCTTAATAATGCTTCCATTATCGGGACTCATCATTGCTGGTATTTTCAATTTAGGAATGAGGGGTCTCGAAATTGCTATTGCAGTACATGAATTTTCAGCATTTCTTAGTTACGTTGTAATTACTCTTCATGTTGGAGCATCTCTATATTCGAGATTTAAAGGTGAGGGTATGTGGAATGCAATGGTGCCAGTTTTAAAAGAAACAGGAAAGAATAAATCAAATCTAATTTCAAAACTTGAAAAAATAGAAAATAAAATATATGAAAAAATCGAAAAAGATTTCTTATCTTAATAATGAGATAGCATTGATGAAAAATTATGTATGAATGAGAGAACTAATAAGACGATAAAAAAATAATATATATTTTGATTTGAATTTTTAATTTTTTTCATATAAAAAGCTCCTAGCAAACACATTAAATGAAACAATTGGATAATATAAACAGCTTTTATGGTATTTCCGTTATAACTTGGATATTTTATTAAAAACCAAAGATAGCCTGAGAAGCTTGATAGCACTGATAAAAATACTAACGAATTAAAAATTTCAAAATCTTCTTTATTTTTAGTAAATAATGCCTGAAAACCAATTTTTAACCCAGCTAAAAGAATGAACGTTGCAAAAAGTGAGACAATATTAACACGAGCTAAATAATCTCCAATATACAATTGATTTCTTCCAGTATCTAAGGAGTTACTAGTAAATGAAAAATAACCCCAGTAATCACCCCATAAGTCTGAATAAAGTATTGGTAAAAACTGATTTTTAAAGTTTGATCTTATTGGTTGGGTAAAAACTAATAATGCTTCAGTGTTAAATGGGAAATAAAAAGAAAATGGATAATTCGAAAAATTAAATCCATAATTATCCATATTAAATGCTGTAAAAGATCCAAATTCAATGAATAGTCTAAAATACCACCAAGAAGAAACTAAAAATCCAAGTACGAAAGAATAAATTATAAATTTCAGATATTTAAGTTTTATATCTTTTCGTAAAAATATATAAATTAAAAAGTATGGAGGAAATAACAAAAAAGCCCACTGCCTACTTAATGCAAGTAGACCAATAACTAAACCAAATATTATGTAGTCTTTAGGAACCCATTTAAAAGAGTTTTTTACTAAAGTTGCGAATCTATATAATAAATAACTATTTAGTAATACAATATATGTTTCTCCACGAAACATTGCAAAAGTTTTATAATTAGCAGTTAATAAAAATAATAAAATTATAAACGATAGTTTTAAAGAAATATCTTTTGGCTTAAGAAGCTCTAAGGTTTTTAAATAAAAATATGTAGATAAAATAAACATAAAAAATTGAAGTACTTGAATAAAATTTATATATAAAGATCTACAAGTCATAAAATCTTCTAAAAATACTCTTTCACATATGGTGCCTACAATTGAAGGAAAAATATAAGGTAAGGGAGGGTTGAAATACTCGTAGGTATTTTCTGGTAAAAGGTTTGTTATTCTTGGAAGAATGTCAACATAAAGAAAATGTGCATCGGCATCATATCCTTGAGCAGGATCATAATTAAAAATATTATAAATCAAGATAAATAATGCTGCCAAAAGAAAGATGTATAAAAGTATCTTTTCAATTTTTTCTGAATTATTAAGTATTTTATTATTTAACATTTTTACAACTTTCATCAATCCTAGTAACTTAAAAATCAGATGATTAACAATCTAAATTTTATATTTTTTAATATAAAATTTCTTAGCGTCTAATTATTTTTTTAATAATTTGTTTTATTTTTTTCAAATGAAAAGTTAGGTCAAAAAAAATTAAAACAAAAAAGTATAATTTTGAATCTATTATTTTGTTTTTTAAAACATACATCTTGCGGTTTGTTTCTTTCAATAAATTATTATTTAGGTAAATTGCATCACCATAGTTTGAATCATTATATTTTTTATGACTTAACTTTCTTATAGTTTTTACTCTTGTAAAAGAGCTTGTATTTAAATAATCTTCTAATTCTTTAAATACAACCTGATTGATATATCCTTCAAATAAACTAAATTCAACAACTAAATATTTAAATTTTTTAATTTGTTCTCCCATTCCTTTTAGAACTTCTAATTCGTAACCTTGTGTATCAATAACAGCTAAATCAATATTTGAAATACCTAAAGAAGCGTAGGTTTTAATTTCTATCATTTCTTTTTTGCTGAAGGTTATATCCGATGGTCTAGGCTCAAGAAGAGAGCTACTGCCTGAAGAATCCCCGTCTGCAACATATATCTCTTCGCTTTTATTTTCTGAACCAAGAGCTATATTAAATGCTTCAAAATTTGATAAATTCTTTGAATTTATATTGTCTATAATTTCTAAATAAAATTGTTTTATTGGCTCAAAATATATTACTCTTGACAGTCCATACGAGTTATAAAAATCAACCTCTTCTCCTTTATGTCCTCCAACGTGGATGAGTGATTCTATTTTTTCTTGTTCTAAAATTTTTCTTAAAAGTTGTTCTGTAGAAGCCATTTTTTAAGTAGTTTTAAAATTTACTATTTTTTTCATTATTCTTAATATAATTTAATTGGTACTTTATAAATAAATAAAGGAAATTAATTGCAAAATATTATCAATAAAATCAAGTGGACAATAAAAAGGGTAATTATTTTTATAAATTATCCATTAATAACCTTGAACAATAATTTTGATTTTGATTTTTTAAATGCGTTTTATATGAACAAAAAATTAATAGAAAATAATCAAGAACTAAATAACTTTTTAGATTTATCTTCTATAAAAAAACTCGACTTTAAAAAAGAGACGGATTTATCTATAAAAAACTCTGACCATCTTGAAAAGTCTTTAAATAGCGAGTACTTTGCAAACTTAAATTCATTTGGATATGGAGCAAGAATATTAAAAAATCTTAAATCAAAAGATTTTGGATATGTAAATTCTTTTCATCTATACCCAGCAAATGTTTATGTCATGAACGAAGTAAAAAATCTTGCAGATAAAAATTTAATAGGCGATGGGTTAATCGTTGATTACCCTTCAGGAATTGGAAATCTATTTATATATTTAAGCAAGATTTTTAATCATAAGAATTTTGCTGGAATTGATAATTTTCAACAAATTTCAAAAGAAGACGTCAAAAAGTATCAAAAAAATATGGGTAGCGAAATATCAATAGACACATTTGAAAACTTTATTTCAAAAGACAAAAAAAGTGAGGTTGACTTGGTCGTCTCTATTGAACTAGACCTTGATTTAATCATTAATAATATACTTAAAATAAGTCCTAGTTTCTTAATGTTTGAAACTATGTATGTAAGTAGGCATAAAAATATAATTGATATACTTGGAAAAGAATATGAAATATATACATTAAATGATTTGGTAATCGTTTATAAAAAAAAGTAAAATATTATTTTTTTGATCTAGAAATCTGAAAATTATCAAGAGTGTAAATAAAAATTGGTATCAACAAATGAAATATATTTAATAAATATCTATAACTTGAACCAATATGTGCAGGATGGTTTTCGCTGCCCCAAATAAAGACATATAATAAAAAAACTAATGCTGTATTAAATACAATAATAAGTATCGATTCTCTATTTTCTGAATAGTTATCTTTATAATTTAGTAAAAATATGATTAGAAATCCAAACAATAAATATGTTACAGGTTTATCAATTAAAAATTGTTGGATAACCTTGTAAAAATTTTCAAAGTTATATGTTTTTTCTCCAGTACTACGGGTAGTAAAGTATCTAAAATAATTTATCCACGTGAGATGAACATTTAGAAATACAGTATTAATGATAGACATAATAAAGCCTGACATACCCAAAATAAATGAAAGTAAATTTATTCTTTTTTTGTAAAACAAAAATATTAAGAACAATAAAGCTATCCCAGCTATAAATTGCTTACCGAAATAAAGAAACCCCAACAATAGAGATAGCAAGTGTTTCTCGAATAAATTTTTACTTTTCATAAATGTGTACATAACGACACCAAAAAAATAACTTATTCCAGATTCCATCATTAAAGAATTAAAAAATAAATATCTGAACCAATGACTATTAAGTATTACAACTGTTAAGAGAATGCTTAGAAAAAATTTAGATTTCTTTGTACCTTTTATTTCATAAATAAAAAAAAGAGTGAGAAAATAGAAAACATTTTTTATAAATGGAAAGTATGTATATAAAGCTGATTTAGAAAATATATATGTACTTATTGAATTAACATAAGAAATAAGCAATCCATAACCACTATGTGAAGTTTGTTTTTCTTGTCCAATAAAATAATTATTTTCATATATATTTTTCGTTGCTGGAAGCCATACGTCTGTTTCATCAGGAACTGTATATGTTAAAGGTGATAATTCAAAATTATTAATAAAGTATTGAAAACCAATTTCTCTAAATGCAAAAACAGCAAGTAAAAATAAGACTAGCTCTAAGTTTTTAACTTCTCCCTTGTAAAGAAATAGAAAAAGCCAGAGTAAATTTACGAGAAAAAATAAATAAACTAAATCAAAATATTTTGTGATAAATAGGAAATAAGTATCAAAAATAAAAAAAGACAATAAATATAAAACAATAGCTATCGAAATATTTGATAGATTTAAACTTTTTTTTATCTGAAGACCAATAAAAAATAAATAAGAAAAAAATAATAGCCCTAGAAATAAATTTATAAAATCTGGATTATATAATGAAAGGTTTCTTTCTTCTCTAGGTAGCAATCTAAAAAAATAATTAAAAAAGATTGGAGAAAATAAAAGAAAAAATAATATATATTTATTTTCTGTTGTATTAAAAATATTTTTTATTAAATATTTCATAATTAAGCTTTTTTCTATTTGAATAATTCACTTAAAGTAATTAATCCATCTTTAAATGAAATTTTCTTTCCTTCCTTTACTGTTCTTGGATTATAATCTATAGAAACTTCATGTATTTTTATATTATTTTTATACAACTCTCTGACTATTTCCGGTTCTATATCAAAACCGTTAGCCTTTAAATCTAACTTGCTAACTAGCTCAATTTTAAATGACTTCATAGCAGTTTCTATATCTGTAAGCTTATGCCTATATCTGATATTTCCAATAAATGTAAGTAATTTATTAGCAAAATATCTTTCTATTCCCATTTTTATTATTGTTTTATAGGAAATATTTAAAAATCTTGAACCAAAAACACACATAATATTTTCATTATATTTTTCAATTATTTTATTTATATCTTTTAGATTTATTTCATTGTCTGCATCGGTAAATATTACTATCTCACATTTATCTTTGATATAATCTAAACCTGCTCTCATTGCATATCCTTTTCCATAATTCTTATCAAGCTCAATTAAATGAAAATTATCATAATGTAAATCTCTTAAAATCTCCTTACTTTTATCAGTTGAGCCGTCATCTACAATAACAATTTGGCTAGATTGAAAACTATTGCATAATTCTTTGGCAACATTGCCAACGGTCATTTGTTCGTTGTAACATGGAACGATAATTGAGTATTTTGATTTCATGTTGATATTTTAATCTTCATTTTTTACCAATAGAGTCTGAAAAAAAATAGATTAAATTAATGTATAATTACCTTCAATGCTTAGTATCATAGTCCCTTCGTTTAATGAAGATAAAATACTTCAAGAATCAATTGATAAAATTTTCAATTGGTCAAAAAAAAACTCAATTCAGATAGAACTTCTAGTAATAAATAATAATTCGACTGATGAAACTGAATCTATATGTAAAAAAAATATCTCAAATTACAAAAATTTCCTTTATATAAATGAATTAAATAAAGGAAAAGGATTTGCAGTTAAAGCCGGTTTAAAAAATGCATCATATAACAAAGTATTAATTCTTGATGCAGACTTATCCGTTAGCGTGGATCAGTTCAATACTGAATGGTTAAATTATGAGAAAATATGTATAGCTGGATCAAGATTCAAAGGAAAGGTTGTCGGAACACCAGCAAGAAGGACTCTAACTGGAAAAGCTTTTAGTTCTCTAGTCAAATTGTTTTATAGATTCTCAATTGACGATACTCAATGTGGATTTAAGTATATATCTTATAAAAGTATTGGTAATATTGTCGAAAAGTTGACTGTCGGAAATTTTGCGTATGATTTAGATTTACTTTTAGCCATTGAAAAAGAAAATATTGAAGTATTGGTGAAACCAGTTACATACATTCATAATAATGATTCTTCTGTGAGTATATTTAAAGACTCATTTAAAATGCTTTTTACTCTAATAAAATTAAAAATAAAATATTCTTAACTAACTTTTATTACAAAGACTTAAATAACTTAGATTTATAGAATTAAATCTCAAATTAACTTCTTCTTTATAAATTATTTCACAAGTAATATTGAGGTCGTGTTGTTTAAATCCACATGTATCATTTTTTAACATTGGCCTATGAAGATAGAGTGCGTAGAATTCATCTTTAGCTTTTTCAGGTTCAGAAATAACATTAACTTTTTCATTAACTAAATATGTAGAAAAAACATGTTCTGGAGAACATAAATAAATATCACCTTCGAAATCTTGATTAATTTCATTAATTAAACTTTTCCCTGAGTAACCCCAGTAATCAGTTTGCCAGTTTCCACATCCTCCAATTTCATCACAGTCAATAGTTATATTGGGAACATTAGTTAACTCGTTAAAATAAGTATATCTATAAGGTCCTAATCCAAAAGAAGTAAAAAGTAAGTAAATTACTATTGTAAAAAAAATGGTGCTTTCTTTTATTTTTTTTAAATTTAAATTATTAACACATTCCGTAACAATCAAAATAAAGAAAGGCAACAAGAATAGGTATTGTCTGATTCCGTCATAGACTACTGGTCGAAGAACCATAAAGCTAAAAAGTATTGTTCCAAGAAAATAAAGTGAGAAAATATAAATTAATGAAAAATTATAACTTTTATTTATAAAACTTTTTATAAGTAAATAAATGCTTATGCCTAAAAAAATATGAATAAATACTGGAAGCCTGAAGTTAAACCAGGTTAATAAATACAAAGGATTAACATCCATTGCAAAAGTAAAATTACCATTAGTTAATACGTAAGAATCCCAATATATATTGAATTGAGTTTCAATTGTTTTTTCAATCCATAATTTTGGTTTCTGCCATGCTGAGGGTGTTCCAATAAACAATACGACTAAAGAAATAAAAGAGATTGCAGTTAAGTTTAAGGTATTCTTTTTTATAGTTAAAAAGTCTTTGGCTAAGAAAAGATATGAAAAGAAATAATAAATTGCGATTAAAGCCAGGCCATTAAATCTAATTAGTAGCAAGAGACCAAAAAACAAGCCAACTTTAATTAAGTCATAATAATTTGCCTTATCGAACCTAATAAGATAATTGATAAAAAAAAGTACTGCAATAAAATTTTGTATCATAAATGGAACATCTTTAAGGTTAAACAAAGCATGACCACTAAAAGTAGGCACTAGAGATAGAATTACAATAAACTGAAAGCTTCTTTTTTCATCTGAAATTGTGGAATATAGTTTAAAAATTATAAATAGTGAGAATATAACATAAATACTTAAGAAAGTATGTCTAAGAATATATTCAAGATCTTGATTGTTGATTATATTGATATTAAAAATGTTTTTAAATGTAAATGAAAATAAATTAATAACGATATCATTTTTAGAAAATAGATAAGCAGGAACTAGTACTAAATATCCGTAAAATTCAAAATTTGAAACAAACTCACTTAAGAATCCATTTGTGGGATCACTAAAAAATAAATTAAATTTATGAATAATTCGAGGGGTCGTTTCAATTAGCTTAAGATCATCCCAGGTTGTGCCCGCTTTAACTATTAAATTAATTTGAAAAAATAAATATATGAATAAATACAAAACTAAGTAATTTGAATAATTTTTATTCCTAAATATTTTGTCTGTATAACTAAGCATTTATTTTCTTTATTACTGCAAATAATGAGAGTCCAAATTTAATTTTTATGTTTAACTTCAATAAGATAACTTCTAATTTAACTATTTTAGTCAGTATATAGTTAACAATTGGATTAACCATTGTGTCTGAAATAACAGATTTGATTATTTTAATTTGAATAAATCTAATGGGAAGCAAAAGAAAATTATAGCCAAATTTTTTAACAATTTTAAATTTACTACTTAAATCATTACTTAAGGTTGACCAATTATATCTTCTAAAGTGCTTGAGGTTTTTATCATGTTCGCTAAATAATCCCTGGTAGGCGGGAACACTTATTATACCCATTCCTGTTTGATTCATTATTTTCTCTATATTTTCAATAAATTTTTTTGGGTTTTCAATATGTTCTAAAACATCTAAAAAAACTACTAAATCGTATTTTTTATCTATTTCATTAAAACTTTTAAATATATTTTTTACTTCAATTTTTCTATTATCTCTTATCAATTCAATAAAATATTCATCAACTTCTAAAATATCCACTTCGCCATACATTTGTAGTATTTCAACGTTAACTCCTACTCCAGGACCAATTTCTAAAATATTTATTGGTACTTTAAAATCATGTTTTGATATTAGATGTTTTAAAATTTCTTTCCTGCCTTGATACCACCAATTAGTAAAATCATTTGCGAGCGGTATATGATTGTATTTACTATTTGAAGAATTGTTCACATTTTTCTCTCTATTTAAATTTTACTATTTTAATTTTTTCATAAAAATGAAACATTTGAAATTTAAAATGCATCACTACCTTTAAAATATTGCTTTAAGAAAAATACTATGAATAATGTGTTGTCTATAATATATCTTCTTGCCAGCCTTATTGGTTCTTGAGAAAATCTAAAAATCCATTCAAACCCGTTATTGGCAAAAATATCTGGCGCTTTATATTTTGTTTTTGCAATCCAATCAAAGACATTCCCAACCCCTAAAATGTTAAATTCATTTTTTTTATTTGCCATAATATATTGCATAAATTTTTCTTGTTTAGGAAAACCAAGGGAAACCCAAATTATGTCAGCATTGGTATTATCAAGTAAGTTGAGATACTCATCCACCAAAAATTTATCTGCATCTAGCATTGGAGGACAATGAAATCCCTTTATAGATATTTCTGGATAAATCTTTTTTAATTCTTCTATCATTTTTTCTGTTACTTCTTCTAAATTTCCAAAAAAATAATGAGATACTTTGCTATCTAAACCATCTTTTACTGTTTGGTGAAAAAGATTATATCCATCAACTCTCTCTTGTTTTACTCCATATAAAACATTTAAAGCTTTAGAAAGTGGATATCCATCGCAAATTTTATGTGTCATAGAATTTAATATAGAAGCCATACTTGCAGCTCTACCACCTCTTACAACACTGTTCGCATTACAAACTGCTACAGAATTGTTGCTGCTATTTACCAACAAACTTGCCATTTCATTAATCGTGATCAAAGATAAGTTGGTTCTAAAAAGTTTTGCTTCTTTCATTATTTCTAATTAAAGCATAAGTATTTTCTTTTAGTAGCAAATCTATCTTCTTTTGGTAGCATATCAAGATGAATAATCATAATATTCTTGTTATAAGTCCTACTTATAATGAACGCGAGAACATTGATAATTTCACAAACAATATTCTAGAATTAAATTTAAAAGTTTTAATAATTGATGACAACTCTCCAGATGGAACTGCCAATATATTAAGTAAAAAAGAAGGTTTTCAAAAAAATATATTTCTAATTTCAAGAAAAGAAAAACTTGGGTATGGGTCTGCTGTAATTGAAGGGTTTAATTTTGGCATTGATAATAATTTTGACTTTATTGTACAAATGGATGCTGATTTATCTCATAGAAAAAATGATCTTGTTAGTATGATGAAATATATTGATAAATATGATGTAATTGTGGGAAGCAGATATATCCCTGGCGGTGGAAGTAAGGGTTGGGGAATTCATAGAAGACTACTTTCAAAATATGCAAATAAGCTAGCCAAATTTGTAACAAAATCTGGAATTAATGATATGACAACAGGTTTTAGAATATATAAAAAAACAGCTTTAAAAAGTATTGAATATAAAAATTCTGAATCAAATGGATATTCTTTTTTAGTTGATATTTTAAACAAATGCTCGAAAGCTGATTTAAGAATAAAAGAAGTTCCAATTTTGTTTGTTGATAGAGAGTTGGGTAAATCAAAAATGGATTTAAAAATAATTCTTGAAGGCATAAGAACACTCTTTAAATTATATTTACAAAACTAAAATTTTAAACATAAAAATTTTTTGTATACTTTAAATGTGCACATCATTTATTTTATTTTATTTTTTATTTATTTCTACTTTTTAGGTCGTGGAATTTTAATAGGTATAAATAAATTAAGTAAAAAAAATTTATTTGATGATGACTTAATATTTTTTGATACTTCAATATTAATTTTCTATCCTTTAGTTGGAATAATATTCTTTTCAAATTTAATGTTTGTAAGCAATTTTTTCATTTCATTAAAAAACCCTGGTCTACTTCTTGTTAGTTCATTGTTTATACTTTTAAACCTTTATAAAAAAGTAGATGTCTTAAAGAATAAACTTATCTATTTAATTTCTTTAATAAATTTAAGTATTCTCTCCTTTAGTTCTTATGATATTAATTTTCAGTATGATGCTGGCTATTACCATTTAAATTATCAGAATTGGCTCAGAGAAGATAAGTTAATATTGGGATTAAATAATTTAAATGCAGCTTTTGGAACGTCTTCAATAATCGACTATTTAGCTGCCCCATTTTGGATAGGTAGTAACCTTATTTTTCTTCACTATATATCAATTTTTTTTGTTGTTGTGTTAGTAAATTTTCTTTTTTATCACATATTTATTTCCAACAATAAATACTTTCACCTCTCTAGTGTGCTTTTGTTATTTTTTGGCTTTTTAGATAATTTTGGATTAAGTGGAGGAAGAAATGGTTTCTTTACAATTCATGGAATCATAAAACCAGATATTGCCTCAGGGATAATTTTTTATCTAAGTTGTATATTTTTAACTTACATATACATAAATAAAAAATATAACCAAATTGAAATTATAGGATTAAATCTTTTAATTATTTTTGCATACCAATTAAAAATTTCTTCATCACTTCTATTTTTATTTTTCTCAGTGATATTGCTTAATAACGATAAATTTTCATTGAAAACATTGTTTTATACGAATTCGCTATTTATTTTATGGCTAGTAAAAAATACTCTTCTAACATCGTGTTTAATCTATCCAATTGAAATAACTTGTTTTGAATTACCTTGGTATAACGTTGATGCAATCATAGGCATTAAAAATGTTACTTCTGACTTTAATAATTCATATATTATTGGTGACTCGTTTATATCTTGGTTTAAAGCTTGGATTACGATTGATATAAATAAGACAATAATTTATAACTTTTTATTTTCGTTAGTAATAGTATTTATTATTAAAAAATTTCTCACAAAAAAAATTACAAAAAATAAACTTGGGGATTTTATTCTTCCTATTTGTTTTGTGTTAGGAAATTTAATTATCTGGATAGTAGGT
>CESQ01099404.1_pt1 | contig 11936 bp, 13 predicted proteins | sample 361401 | NCBI WGS metagenome assembly CESQ01 (sample SAMEA2622119, study PRJEB7988) | marine metagenome | isolation source: saline water (ENVO:00002010), including | reverse complement strand
TACTTTACCATCACCATCATAGTCCTTCTTTGCTTTTTTTTCTTGCAGATAAGGTGCTCTGAGATCTTTATAAATATCTGACCAAGGATTACTCATGTCTCTAACTATCTTTACGTATTCTATTTAGTCAATTTTGAAATCTATATTTAGAGTTCTCCTCAATCCATCGGAAGTTTGTGGGTAGACACCATGATATACTGTCTTAGACATTATTATTAAATCACCTTTCTCAGGAAAGATCGAATCACATATAGTTTCATCATCTCTTCTTAGAAGATAATAAAATTCAGCTCTATCTTTATTATCTGGTACATCAAGGTATAATACACATGACAAACCTCTGGGAGATTTCCCTGCATGATTATGCATTCTATGATATGAACCTTTTTCACCATCAACCTGCCATGCTGACTCCTGAAATAGATCTACGGTATTAATACCATCAATCTTTTTAATGTGGTCTATAAAAAGATTGGATAATTTTGACATCATTATCCCCTCTACAGGAAAAGTATATTGAATACTTTTTTCACCTCTTGTTGAGAGATTGATGTCACCATCAACCCTATAATGTTTTAGTAATTTTGTACATTGTAAAAAAGGTTCCGTGTCTACATTTTTTAGTAGAACTAACCACTCGTTCATAATTAGAACTCAATAGGTAGATCAAACTTACTTAGTTCTGTTGCTTCCGATATCCATGCTCTAAAAATTTGCTTCTGCTCATCAACACAAATCAAATGATTAGCACCTCTTCTTATTATCTCTCCTGTCTGACCATTACACTCTACAACAGATCCTTGTTTGAATATATCACCTGCCAAATACTGTTCTCTTACTGACCTCTCATCAACAGGTATCACATTCAACATCTTGAACTTGTAAAGACTACCATTTTGTTCGTAGGCTAGTTTGGATATAGCTGCTGCTCTAGATCTTCTTACAACAATATTGAGTGCATCATATCCGTTTTCATATAATGACTGTAAGACATCGTATATTGTCTCTGCATTCTTATCATCTATAATTGACTCACTAAGATCTGGATACGCAGCCTTCAATTCTTCTATGTCACTATCTCTACTAGGAAAGATATAATAGAAGTTCTCTGTTGCTATCTCACCAACTGTAGCAAGAACATTGGCTGTCACTTCTTCATCATCAAACTTATCAAAGGCAACAGTCAAAGGTGCTTTAGGTTGTGGTGCCTGAGTTGTTGTACCTGATCCTGATGGTGCTTCTGGTTGTCTTTCTCTAGTCTGTGTATTGAGTTGCTGTCCTCTTGGTGTGTTGAGAAATGCTGTAGGTGACTGAGATACCCTACTAATATCTCTATATGGTTCTGGTTTATCTTTTACTTCATCTTCACCTGCCTTACTACCACCGAACATTTTTAGTTCGCCATTGACAGTCTTTGCTTTTAGATTACCTTGCTGATCGTACCAATCACCGTGCCCGTCTCCGACTAAGCCCAATCTTTTTGCTTGTTGGGATGCCTTGGTTATACGTGCTTCGGTTATGAAGGTCAGAAAATGCTTCACGGATTTTTTTGTAGATCTCTTCGTCAAAAGACTTGACATACATCATCAAGTCTGTCTGTATTTGATTATATTTAGGATGGTTTTCAGTAGAGGCAAAAATAAACCTTTGAAAATCCTGTATTTCTTTCTTCTTTATAGTTTTTACTTTTGGTTTTACTGTGTATAATCTGATGAATTGATTCACCAGCACATCCATTTCGTCATTCTGTTTCATGAGAATAGTAGTGTTTTGAGTAGTGTGAGATTGCTTGGTGCGTTTGTACAGTTCATAGCATCTTCTTGTAATTCTTCTGCTAATCTTGTATCATTTAGGTTAACTGGTGATGCAGTTATACCAGCATCTGTATCTATTTTCAATGATGCGTTGTATGTAAGACTATTTTTACCTGATTGTTTGAGTCTGACTCTACACACCATACCTTTCACTGCTGTAGTAAAATTTTTCACTCCAAATTCTTTTGCTAATCCACAAGGGTCAGTACCAAAATGATAAAGACCAAGGTTAGATATGTTAATATAGGGGCATTGTTTTGAAAGATAATACTTTGCACACAAATTTGTAAAAGCATTGCTTTTATATTCAAATGATTTGAATCTTCTTTTATCTTCCTGTCTTTTTTCCTCCGATACTTGAGTTGAATATACCCCTGCCCTTATATTAGGTACACCTTTTGGATTCCATCTATTTCTTATCACTTGTTCCACACCTGCTGCTTTCAATAATTTTCTTTTCTCCATCGCTACACCATCCATACCTCCATGTAGTACCCAAGATCCATCATATTTTACACCACTCTGACCATAATCATCTGTCTCACTTAGTTTTAGTTCTACACCCACATTCATTCCCATACCACCAGAACTGCTATTCTGAGGGATCATTACATTATAATTTCTAATAAAAAATTCAAAGTCTTTTCCATGCCCACCTGCTTGTGGTGGTGCAAAACCTGGAGGTACTAAATTTAGTTCTTTATATTGTGTGTATATGAATTTTTCATATACAAGACCTGCCATGACATCTCCAGATCTTGTAAAGTAACCTGCATTACCAAAGTAATTTTTCTCTTCCTGTGTCAGATCTTGATCTTCTATGTCTTTATAGATTGCCATGATACCCTCTGTATGAGGGTATTTATTTGTTTTTTCTTGCTTCTCTTTGTCGTTTTAGATTACAAGTCTTACAATCACTCCTTTTTGTTTTATTACCATACTTATTAACATTGTCATGAAATTCGTCTAAAGGTAGTTCTTTAAAACAATGGGGACACCACTTATGTCCTTCTTTTGGAACTGGAAATAACCTAGTTGGATAAGATGCTTTACACCCTATTATTTTTTCTATTTCTTCTTTAGTTTTACCCTCACGAAATAATTTTAATGGTAATAGTGGATCAGTTTCTGGAAGATGCCACCCATGCACCATATATGCTCTTCCATGTATTACACTTGAAAGAGATGTATGAGAAATATTCATCTTCCTACAAAATGGTTTGATACCCTTCTCTGTAAATGTTTCACCCCAAGGAGATATGACTGTAAAAGTATCCATATTATATCCATTCTTATAATATGTCTCATGTCTTTTTTGTTTTGCTTCTTCAGTATACATTCCTATACCAGATTTTTTCCATTCTTTTGCTCTCTTTCTATAGAATTCTTTTCGTTCTTCACCACCTTCACCTTCAAATAATGCTTTGGTATTAGCACTTCTCTGTTCTTTTGTTAAACCACATATACCTAGTCCAAGTTCTTTATTTCTTAATCCAGTTTGTCTAGATATTTCTCTTTGTTTTTCTACCCACTCTGGATCATTTTCCCATTTATCCTTCGTCCACTGAACAATTCCTTTTTGTGCTGCTCTTGCACTATCAGCACTGTGTTGTTCTTTAGTTCTACCAAGAGAACCACCACACATTTCTGGGTGTAGTTTATCCCATTCTGCTTTTCCTTTTCTTGCATTTTCCTTTCTCCTTTTTTCTTGTTCCTCAGTAAGATTACCCACTCCTATAAGTCCTTCTTCCTTACACCTTTGATATTGAAGTCGTGAAGATTCTGCATTCTTTCTTCGGGCTTCTGGTGAAGGATTTGATGGTCCTTCACCACCGTCACTCATATTTCTAAGAATACCTGTTCCCAAATCTTTTCTACCATAGAATTGGATCATTTCTCTTTCATAATCCCATGCCTCTTTTTCACTCACATTTTCTTTCAAAAATATAATTCTATCCCTATCATCAGGCACTTTGACTCTATGAGTGCTATCATAAGCTCTTTTACCTTTACCTTTTCCTATGTAATAAGGTGTCCCATCTCCTTTACGAAGATAGGCATACGTGTAAAATATATTATATGTCACCCTTCTTTCTATTTTCTGAGTAGTATTCAGAAAAATGTCCGTCTTCATATCTCTTCTCTAATTTTTTGATATTCATATCAGCAACCTCTTCAAAACTTATATCCAATGCCATGCATGCTTGAGCAACATACCATAACACATCCCCAAGTTCTATCTTGAGATGATGTAAATTATCTTCATTACATGGTTTACCTTGGAATATCATCTTCTTAACAATCTCCATAAACTCACCAGACTCGGCACTAATACCGACAGCAGCAGTAAGAAGGCGTTGAATAGCGACATCACCACCAAGCTCTTGTAGACGGTATATAAAAGCGTCGGCATCTTTAGAAGGTATACTTGTAACACTATTGACAAAACGTGTATACTTATCAAAACTTGAAGTCATCGAATTTTGCTTTAGATTCCTTTTCATTATACTCTACCGTATCATTCTCGTCAACCATTATATCTGATTGTGCATCTTGTTCACAATCATATAATCTCATCTTTGCTCTATCAATACCCACAACAAATCTTTTATTCATAGTAGGATCGTTATACCTATTCTTCAATTGCTTGATCATTATTTGATTAAGACCTTCCAAATCCTCCGTGCTAATAAGGGCAAACATAAGATCAGCAGTAGCTGGAAGACCAAAAGATTCACTTGTGTCAGTAAGATCAGGGTCTGAACTAGCAAAACCAGACCTAGTAGTCTGCGTTGCCGAAAATAGTGGGATAGAAGCTTCGACTGCCAATCCTCTGAGTTCTTCTGCGATGCTTTTGACATAGGTGTATGAGTTGATGTTTACTGAACCTCTATAACGTGATGAGGAACAGATGTTTAGATAATCTACAAATATTATATCAGGTTCAAATGATTTCTTCAACTTTAGTTCCTGTAATAAGGCACGAAAGTGACCTACATGTGCAGATGCAGTTGGATATTCTTTGACAATAAGTTTACCTTGTGTTTTTGTAGAAAGTTTGTCTACTTTTTTAGAGAATGTAGAGTGTGGTAAATCCCTTATGTCTTGAATATTTGTATTGAGTAAATTCGCATCAATCCTTTCCGCAATCTTCTCCTCTGCCATTTCGAGAGTGATGTAGAGGACGTTTTTTCCTTGGAGTAAGACAGAGCTTGCCACATGACACATGAATAAAGATTTTCCAACACCTGTGCCAGCGAGAGCAATGTTGAGAGTCTTATCCGATAAACCTCCCGACGTAATCTTGTTAAAATATTCGAGGTCGAACGGTATTTTGTTCTCGACCTTGTGGTAGTATGCGTACCTTTCTTGCGAATCATCTATGTAATCATGTCCTACATGTTGATCAAATCCTACTGCTAGTGCATCTGACAATATACTAGGAATAGCATCTGGTTTTTTCTTTTCGTCTTGCCCATCAGCAATCTTAATACTCTCCATCAAGGCATTGTATATAGCACGTTCTTTACACCATGCTTCAGTGGTATCAAGCACCCATTCTTTTCTATATTCTGCTACATCAAGAGCATCTATCAACTGACCTATAGATACAAACTGATCCTGACTCAAATCAGTTCTTTTCTCCACCTCAATGTGAAGTATATCTTTAGTAGGAAGACTGTCATACTCTTTTAGAAACAATGATATTTCTTCAAAGACAGTTTTGTCTGCTGTCTCATCAAAGTAATCTGGTTCTATGAAAGGTAGAACCTTTCTTGTGTATTCTTCATCATATAGGAGATTCTTTAGAATCGTAAGAGGAACTCTCTCACTCACCATAACTGTACTCCTTCCTAGATGCTTCGTCTAGTGCTTGCATAAGATCATCATCAAAATATTTTTCTGGATTACTGTATACTTCCTTGGCATATACCTTCTTACCTTTGATTTCGTATCTATTACCTACCTTCTTTACAATATTATACTTCTCTGCAAGATCCAATAGTCCATAGTATTTGTCGAGACCACGATCATCATAGAACAATCGTATCTTGACCTCTTTATTCTCCTTACTCAAACGTGACTTGACAGTCTTCGCTTTGATAATGTTTCCGACGACTTCCGTGCCATCCTTCTCCTTTGCTTTGCTGAGATATATGATTGTACTTGCTGCATACTTGAGTCCCGAACCCCCTCCCATTTCTTTAGTTGGTACATAAGCTCCGATGACATCGTATGTATGATTTGTGACAATGAGTGGGACATTTGCTTGACCTAGTTTGAGTGTTAACATTCTAAATGCACCTTTGACAAGTTGTGATTTTGTCATGTCTCTGACATTCTTGTCTTCTAATGCATCCCTGATTTCTTTTTCTGTAGAAAGCATACCTAATGAGTCTAATACAAATAGACAGGGTGTGCGTTCTTCTATTGGTTTATCTAGATATATATCTAACGCTTTGAGTGCCTTGTTACGAAACTCCTCTACAGTGACAACCTCAATATGTCCAACCCTTTTTGTGTCAATGTTTCTAGATTCGAGAAGTTCTCTATTGACAGCACTTTCAGTATCGAAGTACAGAACATAACCGTTAGGATTATTGTCCAAGAAATTCTTGACAACTGCGAGGGAGAAGTAAGTTTTACCAGTTGACGTTTCACCAGCAATAGCGGTAATGCGATTACTAGACACCCCGCCCAAAATAGACCCTGACACGAGTCCATTAAAGACGAACGATCCTGTGTCAATAAATCTCTCAGTATTGTCCTTATCAGATGCGATTTTCGCATAGTCTGACCCAATCTCCTTAACAATTTCGTTCAATAAATCCATTAGTTTTCCTTTGGTAAATACACCTCAACATAGGCATTGCATTTGGGGCAAGATAAATTTGTCACAATTGAATACTCATCTTCTACGCCATAGTCTTCACCACTGAAGTCACAACCCCAGATAAGTTCAGTTTGACAGTGCCAACAATTCATATACCAAGAAGTTTACGTTGTCTTTCAAAGTATCCATGTAGAATCCATGAACTGCTGTTCATTTTATCTGTGCCACCGATACCCCATTCAAATATAATTCTATCATTTGATTGGAATTTGTCAAGTTCAGGTGTGTTTCCCTTGCCACGGTCACCACCATTACAGAATATCACCTTGTTTGAGATCTCAAGACACTTGTCTATAGCACCACAGGCAGAATCATCTGCATCATCCCATGATATTACAGCATCAACCATGTTGAGATGTCTTATAATATCAGCACGTTCAGTCCATGACTGAAAGTATTGACCTTTCTTTCTTTTCAACCAAGGATCACCATTCAAACCCACTATGAGGTAGTTTGATAGATCCTTTGCTCTTTCAAAATAACGGATATGTCCACTATGTATTGGATCAAATCCACCAGTCACAAGACTAACTTTATCAAAAAACATTATATAATCATTCCATGAGATTCCCGAAGTATTTTCTTATATGGTCCACCAGGATGTTCTTCTCTGGTTTCTTTTACTAATTTAAGTTTCTGATACAATGCAGTATCTCCTCCTAAAGTTAGTGCTCTAACAATAGTAGAGAGTTCTTTGTCATTGATAGGTAAATCCATTTAGATAAAAAATGATTCTAATGTTGCAGTTTTCTCGACTTGCCATCCGATAGCATCAAGTATTGCCTTCAGTGGTTCAAGAAATGATTTTTCAAACATAAGATCATAGTCAACATATTTTGCTAGACCTAGTTCGATAGGGAAATCGGATATAAATGATATCACATTTTCCCTGATAGGGTTTGGTTTTGTAAGATAAACAAACTTTATCTTCTCACCATTGGCAATGGCACTATACTTTGCCTCCAATTTATTTTCCTTGACATAATGATTATAGAGGAGAGATCCTCTTACATGTATAGGTGTACCCTTAGAATATATTGATAATTTACTGATATACTTTGCAAGATTATTGCACGATCTAGGGAATGCAACCATAGCAGGGTCAAGTTTTTTGAAGTCACTTCTCATCGTATCAATATAATTGATAACATCATCTTCAGTTTGACTCATTATAATATTCAGTGCTTCCTTGATCATTTTTCTGCAAGGTGCAGGTGTAGAAGATTTGACTGCTTCTATTCCCATCATCTTCAGTTTTGGTTCAGCAAATCTTACTCCCTCTATATCCCATGCATTGAGTATGTAGCGTTTTTTTGCAGTCCATATTCCACGTTCAGCGATAGTCTCACGTTTCATGAACATCTTTTGTTCATAAGCGTTTACGTACTTGGCCAACGCTTCATAAGAACTCGAAATATACTTCTCAAGTTCCACCTGACAGACCTTATCGATGAACGAAACAATCCCCTCAGTAGTCTTTTCTCTGCCCTTGTATACAACTTCGACCAGAGGACCCATATGAAGATAAATGGAATCAGTATCTGAAGCAATAACATAGTCTTTCTCCTTTGTTTTTAGTACATTGTTCATGTACTCGTTTACTTTTCTTTCGATCCATCGTATGCTGAACTGACCACCGAGAGTAATAGCCTCAGCATTTTCCAACTTATAATAACGAAAGTAGTTGTTACCGATAGCACCATAAGCACTATTAAGTTGGATCTTTTTCGCCATCTGGATGTTGTTACACCTTGCAATTTCTCTCTCAAGTTTCTTTGACGGTTTTTTCTCATACTCTTGCTTTGCAGAGAGCATTTTTTTCTTGAATACAACTCGTTCATTGTAAATTTTCTCCATCAACTTGGGTAAGAAACCACGTTTCTTCGTGGTAAACATCGCACCATTAGGACATACAGTTACGTCCTTGAGATTAGATAGATCTACCTCCTCATTCAACAGTTTATCAACAGAAACTGATGGATACCGTTCATCAAGAACAGTTTCGGGAGATATATTATACTGCATTATAAGATGAGGATACAGAGAATTCAAGTCAAACGATACAACCCAGTCATACATGCCTGGTTTTGGTTCTTTTACATATGCACCTGCATATTTCTCTGCTTTATCTTGATCCTTTTTGGGTGGTATGACTATGCCTTTTCTTTTTAGATCGTTGTAGATTATCATGTCCCACATACGAACCTGATAAAACACATCAGTGAAGTTTACCTTGGCATCATATGCCATGGTAACTGCTAGTTCAATCAATTTCATCTTCTCCTCAAGGGAGTCAACAAGTCTAACATCTTGAATGTTGTAATCTACAAACTTATTCCACGCTTTCGTATAAAATTCTTTGAAGGTATCATATTCAGAGTGATCTAACTTCTTCTGACCTAGTTCTACCTCTCCTATGTAGTCAAGACGGTATGATTCCTGTGCCTTATATGTAAATTTTTTGTACAAATCAAGGTAATCTAAGACTGTGACACCACCAATATCATACACAGTATGTGCTCTACCCTGCATATAAATCTCCTCATTAGTGACTAAACCCCAAGGAGATAGTTTCTTATATGCCTTGTCTCCAAGCACCCTAGTAATCCTCTTGGCAAGGTATGGTATATCATATAACTGACAATTCCACCCAGTCACAACTTCTGGTGGATCATGAGACCAAAAATTTACAAAATGCTGAAGTAAATCATACTCATCATTACACTGGACATACTTTACCATCTTGTCATTATGATGATAAGGACCTACACCGAATGTGAGGATTCTTTTGGTAGCATAGTCTTGTAGTGTGATACACAACATCTCCTCATCACATGCTTCTACTGTGGGGAATCCTTTTTCTGATTTGACCTCAATATCAATCGTAACTAACTTGATTTTATTGATGTCAAATTTGATTTCAGTTTCTGGATATTTTTCAGAAATGTATTGATAAATGTATCTGTTATTTCCATAGATATCAAACCCCTTTACTTCACCATGCTGCCTTATAAAATCTCTAGTCTCACGTACAGTACCAGGTTGTATACTCTGAACATACTTACCATCTAATGTCTTATACTTAGTTTTTTTCTTACTAGGTATGAACATGGTTGGTTGAAACTTTTCCCTTGTGGTAAAGTTTTTCCCATTCTCATATCCACGGACGAGAAAATCATTCCCGACCATTTGCACGTTTGTATAGTATCTCATACGAGCATCTTAGCACGTTCACGGTACAGTGTCACGAAGTTGTCAAACATGTACTGAATATCTTCCCTACTCATGTAAGGTGGTGGCATGTCAAGAAAAGATCCTTGATCATCACTTCTCATCTCAACGATAAGATCTTTGTCTATAAAACCAGCATCTACACACATATCTCTCATAGGTGTACCATGATAGGGAGTGTATATGAAAGCATTTGTATCATCACATCTAAGTTGTGCTGCTAAGTCAACAGACTTCATACAACTTTCCATAGTTTCATAAGGATAACCTATTATAAAATTACATGTAGTGGATAAACCTGATTCTCTGGCAATTCTAAAAGCATCAATTGCTTTTTGATTATCATATACTCTACCTATTACATCCTTACGAAACTGAGGATCGCCATGCTCCACACCCATGTTCAATTTTTTACATCCTATCTCCACTAATCTCTTTGCTTGGTGAGGTGACAGTAGTTCTGGTCTTGTTTGAGCAAAGAAAGGTATCTTATATTTGGAGTACATGTCACAAAACTCATCAAATTTTTTCTTTGATGTTGTGAGTAATGTATCTGTTACTATCCATAGGAATTCTACGTCAATAGTCTTTATAAGGTGCTGTATCTCCATTTCTATGTGTTCAACAGTCCTGTGTCTGAAAAACAAACTATCAGTCTCCTCTTTGTAAATCCCTGCATTGGATGGTGAGTTGCAAAATTTACACTTGAATGGGCATCCACGTTGGGTTTCGACTGTAGCAACCTTGATTATATTACCCTGAAAAGGTCTATACAATGATCTCTTGTCAAATATCTCATGATCTGTGGGTGGAAGAGTATTGACATTCAATGCAGGTCTCATCTCGTTTGGATAGATGTTTAGTAAATGATGTCCATCTTTACCATCACTTATCAAGTCCATCAACTCTGGTATTACCTCATCTCCCTCACCTCTGCAAATATATTCTGCTTTACCAATAAATTCTTTTGGATTATATGTTATAAAAACACCACCAACGACACTAATAAATTCTTGATCCGTAATCTGATCCATAAATTTACGCCAGATATAATATGTGTCCTCTACTATTGATGATATAATAACATCTGGTTTATACTCTACTACTTTCTTTCTCCAAGCAGCATACATATTTTCACTCTCTAAAGTAAAGAAATCAGGTTCTATATCATCTCTCTCCCACCTGTACTCTGGGAACATTTGCCTTTTTTCTCTTTCCTTGTCTCTATCTGGTCGTGAGAATTCTTCCTCATCCACTGGATACCATGTAGCATCAAATAATTCTATGTTATTATAACCTGCTCTCTTCAAACATGCGGTAATAATTGCAACACCACCTGGCGGTGTGACTCTCATATGTTGATTAGGATATAACCATAATATTCTAAGACTTTTCTGTGACATTCTTAGCAGTCAACCCTTGATACTTATCTAGATGATGCTTGTCTGGTTCTAGTATTGTAAGGAAACTGTCTGAATGAACCATCATCTCACGTTGCATGGAGAATGCTGGCCATGATTCTAGAAACTCACCTTTCAATTCATATGGTTCTATAAGTTTGCAGTCAGGTTCACCCATTTCAGATCCAACCTCTTCAAGTCTTGCGATTAGAACGAGGTCGTTTTTGAATATTATAATTTTGATCATAAAGAAAGACTCTTGGACTTTAAGTTTACCACAGTTGAACGTACTTTGTCAATATAACCTTGGTTTCGTAACTCTTTAAAAACCATATTCTCAAAACCATACTCACCATACTTCTGCAGTGATACAGTTCTACCAACTCTAAGTCTCTTTACCAATGTCTTGAGTGCTTCTGGATCCTCACTCTTTATATAAGTATCAATCTTATGCTTTAGATTTTTTACTTTCTTCTCTAATTCTTTTTCGTCAAGATCATCTTCCATCTTCTTTGGTTTCTGTATCCATGTCTGCTTCATCAGACTATATACACCTTGACTCTTCTTACGAGTAACACCAGGTCTTTCAATATAAGG
>CESQ01223913.1_pt1 | contig 11937 bp, 7 predicted proteins | sample 361401 | NCBI WGS metagenome assembly CESQ01 (sample SAMEA2622119, study PRJEB7988) | marine metagenome | isolation source: saline water (ENVO:00002010), including | reverse complement strand
ATGCCGATCACGCCCATGTTCCACGTGCACGCCTGGGGCGTGCCCTATGTGGCGACGCTGCTGGGCGTCAAGCAGGTGTACCCGGGCCGCTACCTGCCGGAGACCCTGCTCAAGCTGCTGGTCACCGAGAAAGTCACCTTCTCCCACTGCGTGCCCACCATCATCCAGATGCTGCTGCAGGCCGAGGCCGCCAAGAACGTGGACCTGAAAGGCTGGAAGGTGATCATCGGCGGCTCGGCGCTGCCCAAGTCCCTGGCCAAGGGCGCCCTGGAGCGCGGCATCGACATCTACACCGGGTACGGCATGAGCGAAACCTGCCCGCTGATTTCCCTGGCGCTGCTGCCCCCGGAGCTGGAAAACGCCGACCTGGAGACCCAGGTGGACTACCGCACCCGCACCGGCCGTCCGGTACCCATGGCGCAGATGCGGATCGTCGACGACAACATGAACGAAGTGCCCCGTGACGGCAAAACCCAGGGCGAGCTGGTGCTGCGCGCGCCCTGGCTCACCCAGGGCTACCTGAAGGACGAGGACAACTCCAAGAAGCTGTGGCACGGCGGCTGGATGCACACCGGCGATATCGGTGTGATCGACGCCGACGGCTGGCTCAAGATCACCGACCGTATCAAGGACGTGATCAAGACCGGCGGCGAGTGGATCTCTTCCCTGGATCTGGAAGGGCTGATTCTGCAGCACGACGGCGTGGCCGAATGCGCGGTGGTCGGCGTGGAGGACCAGAAATGGGGCGAGCGCCCGGTGGCCCTGGTGGTCAAGGGCGGTGAAGTGGACGAAGACGCGATCAAGGAACTGGTCAGCCAGTACGCCGACAAAGGCGTGATCAGCCGCTACGGCATCCCCGACCGGGTGGTGTTCGTGGACGAGCTGCCCCGCACCTCGGTGGGCAAACTGGACAAGAAGAAAATGCGCGCCGAAATGGTGTGACACCACCCGCCCGGGCCGGCGTCCGCCGGCCCGCTTTTCCTCCCCGATCAGGCCGATTTTCACCCTGCGGTAAGCGGAAAGGGTGTAGGCTGCGGGAACCACGCTCTTCGGACCGGGTCTGTTACCTGGCAGGCCCGGGGCGTTCGCGCGTGGGCCCGGCCAGGGACGGGCCGATATCCTAATGATAAACCGAGCGCACCTTAAGCCGGGCCGGCCTCAACAGGCACCGGGGTGCCTGTGAGCCTGGAGTAGAATAATGTTGCGAGTGATCGCGGGCCTGGCGGTGATCGCCGTGATGGCCGCCGTGGGTTGGTGGTGGCTGAGTGATGGGGAAAGCGCCGCCGCGCCGCAGCGTCCTCCCACGACGGTGAACGTGGTCCCCGCCATCAGCCGGCCGCTGAGCGATAACCTGGAAGTGGTCGGCACCGCCCGCGCCACCCGTGCCATTGTTCTGGTCACCCAGGTGGACGGCCGCGTCGACAAGATCCATTTCCAGGAGAGCCAGGACGTGGAGGCCGGCGACCTGCTGGTGACCCTGGATGCCCGCGCCGCCCGCGCCGAGACCGACCGCACCCGCGCCGACTACCAGCGCGCGCTCTCCGATTACCAGCGTGCATCAAGGCTGGTCGGCGGCAGCGCCATTTCCGAAGCGGAAGTCGCCAACCTGAAAACCACCATGGAGTCCGCCCGGGCCATCATGGAAGCCAGCCGCGTGGCGCTCGAGGACCACTCACTGCGCGCGCCGTTCGACGGCGTGGTGGGGCTGCGCCAGGTGGACGAAGGGGCCTTTTTGCAAGTGGGGGCGCCGGTCACCACCCTGGACAGCGTGCGCAACCTGGAGGTGAACTTTCAGGTGCCGGAACGTTACCTGTCCCGGATCCGCCCCGATCTGACCGTGGAAGTCACCAGCGACGCCTACCCGGACAAGGTATTTCGCGGCAAGATCGCCCTGCTCGACAGCCGGGTGGAGGCCGCCAGCCGCAGCCTCACGGTGAAGGCCCTGCTGGATAACGCCGACTCCCTGTTGCGTCCGGGCCAGTTCCTGCAGGTGTCGGTGTTGCTGGCGGAGCATCCGGCGCTGCTGGTGCCCGAACAGGCGGTGATCTCCCAGGGCGCGCAGAGCTACGTGTTCACCGTGAGCAACGACGACGTCGCCGAGCGGCTGCCGGTGAGTCTGGGCGGGCGTCGGGACGGCTGGGTGGAAATCACCGCCGGCCTGGACCAGGGGCAACCGGTGATCGTCAACGGCCACAGCCGCCTCGGCAGCGGCGCCCCGGTCAAGGTGGTCGAGGATGAGGGGGCTCTGATGCCCTCCCAGCGCGCGCTCCTGGAGGAGCCGGCCTGATGGTACTCAGCGATGTGTCGGTCAAACGGCCGGTCTTCGCCACCGTGGTCAGCCTGTTGATCGTGGTCTTCGGCATCAGCGCGCTGATGAAGCTGCCGATCCGCGAATATCCCGATATCGACCCGCCCCAGGTGTCCGTGGAAGTCACCTACGAAGGCGCCGCCCCGGAGGTGCTGGATACCCAGATCATCCAGGTGGTGGAAGGGGCCATCGCCGGCGTCGAGGGCGTCAGCCGTATAGAGTCCCGCTCGCGGCTGGGCTCGGTGCGCACCTCGGTGGAGTTCGATCTGGACCGGGACCTGGATATCGCCGCCAACGACGTGCGCGACGCCGTTTCCCGCATCATCAATCAGCTCCCTGAAGAAGCCGAAGCGCCGGTGATCGCGAAGAGCGACTCCGACGCCCGGCCGATCATCTGGGTGACGCTCAGCAGCGACACCCTGGCCACCCAGGAACTCACCGACTTTGCCGAACGCAGCCTGGTGGACCGCTTCGCGGTGCTCGACGGCGTGTCCGAGGTGAACATCGGCGGCGAGCGCCGCTACGCCATGCGGGTCTGGCTGGACCGCCAGCGCATGGCCGCCAACGGCATCGCGGTCAACGACATCGCCACGGCGCTGCGCGCCAATAACGTGGAGCTGCCCGCCGGACGCCTGGAGTCCGACAGCCGCAGCTTCACGGTACGCGCCGACAACCGGCTCGCCACCGTGGAGGAATTCCGCGATCTGGTGCTGCGTCAGCAGGGCAGCTACCAGTTGCGGGTGGGCGACGTGGCGCGGGTGGAGCTGGGGGTCGAGAACGACGACACCGAGCTGCGCGCCAACGGCGAGACCGCCGTGGGCCTGGGCATTATCCGCCAATCCAAGGCCAACACCGTGTCGGTCTCGGACAACGTGCGCGCCGAGATCGAGCGGATCCGCGAGAACCTGCCCGCCGACATCGCGCTGGACGTCAATTACGACGAATCCCTGTTTATCCGCGCCTCCATCCGGGAAGTGCTGATCACCCTGGGCCTGTCCATGACCCTGGTGATCCTGGTGATCTTCGCGTTCCTGGGCAACCTGCGCGCCACCCTGATCCCGGCCGTCACTATTCCGGTGTCGGTGATCGGCGCCTTCATGGGCCTGGGGGCGTTGGACTTCTCCATCAACGTGCTCACCCTGCTGGCGCTGATCCTCGCCATCGGCCTGGTGGTCGACGACGCCATCGTCATGCTGGAGAACATTCAACGCCGTATCGACGAAGGCGAATCCCGACTGGTGGCCGCCTACCTGGGGGCACGCCAGGTGGCGTTCGCGGTGGTCGCCACCACCCTCACCCTGGTGGCGGTGTTCGTGCCGATTTCGTTCATGGGCGGCGACGTGGGGCGGCTGTTCGGCGAGTTCGGCTTCACCCTGGCGGCGGCGGTGGTGATTTCCAGCGTGGTGGCGCTCAGCCTGGCGCCGATGCTGTGCTCGCGCTGGCTGCACCGCCACCGCAAGGAAGATGAAAACAAACACCTGCTCGAGCGGGGTCTGGCCCGTCTTAACGGTGGCTACGCCAGGGGCCTGAAACGTTGCCTGGCCAACCCCTGGCCGGTGCTGGGCGTGGCGGCGCTGATCTGCGTGCTGGCCGGCCTGGCGTACACCGGCGTGCCCCGGGAGCTGGCGCCCACCGAGGACCGGGGCGTGTTCATCGTGCCGGCCACCGCGCCCCAGGGCGCCACCGCGGACTACACCACCCACCACATCAAGGAGGTGGAAGCCCTGATGCAGCCTTTGGTGGACAACGGCGAAGCGGAAAGGGTGCTGTCCATCGTCGGCTTCCGGGGGCAGCCGGAAAACGCCTTTATGATCACCCGCCTCAAGCCCTGGGGCGAGCGCCAGCGCAGCCAGCAGGAGATCGTCCAGCAACTGCGCGGTGAGTTGGGTCAGGTGGCGGGCCTGCGGGCGTTCGCGGTGAACCCGCCGGGCCTGGGGCAGAGCGCCTTCAACCAGCAGCTTGAAGTGGTGATCGGCGGGCCGGACTACGAATCGGTGCAGCGCTGGAGCGAATCGGTGATGGCCTCCATGGAGGACAACCCCGACCTGCTCAGCGTGGACACCAACTACGAGGAAACCCAGCCGCAACTCAACGTGGAACTGAACCGGGAGCGGGCGGCGGACTTCGGCCTGTCCGCCCAGGACGTGGGCCAGACTCTGCAGGCCATGTTCGCCACCCTGCAGGCCTCCACCTATGTGGACCGGGGCCGCGAGTACGACGTGCTGCTGGAAGCCAACGAAAGCGAAGCGCGGGTGCCCGACGACGTCAATCCGATTTACGTGCGCACCGACGCCGGCGAGCTGGTGCCGCTGTCCAGCGTGGTGGATCTGAAAACCGTGGGCGCCTCGCCGGAGCTGCGTCGGGTGGACCGGCTGCCGGCGATCACCCTGTCCGCCAATATGGCCGAAGGCTATGACCTGGGCCGCGCCATCGACTTCATCGAACAGACCGTCAACGATACCCTGCCGCTGGAAGCGCGCCTCAGTTACAAGGGCATGGCGGAGGAATTCACCGAGGCGTCGTCGGCGATCTTCATCACCTTCGGGCTGGCCCTGCTGATTGTGTTCCTGGTGCTGGCGGCGCAGTTCGAAAGCTGGATCCACCCGCTGATCATCATGCTCACGGTGCCGCTGGCCATCGCCGGCGCGATCCTGGCGCTGCGGGTCACCGGTAACAGCCTGAACATCTACAGCCAGATCGGTATGATCATGCTGCTCGGCCTGATGGCGAAGAACGGCATTCTGATCGTCGAGTTCGCCAACCAGCTTCGGGATCAGGGTTACAGCGTGGCCGAGGCGGCCTACCAGGGCGCCATCATCCGCTTCCGGCCGGTGTTGATGACCGGGGTGTCGACCATCTTCGGCGCCGTGCCTTTGGTGCTGGCCACCGGCGCCGGCGCGGAGAGCCGCATCACCATCGGCGTGGTGATTCTCGGTGGTCTGTTGTTCGCCACCGTGCTCACCCTGTTTATTATTCCGGTGCTGTACGCCTGGCTGGCGCCCTACGCCAAATCCGCCGACGCCGTGAAACATCAATTGGAACAGGAGCTGCCCGGTGCACCGCGACAGTCCCCCGCCTCTTGAATACGAACTGGTGCGCAGCCGGCGGCGCTCCCTGGAAGTGCGGGTGCGCGTGGACGGCAGTGTGCAGGTGCGCGCTCCACTAAAACTGGCTGCCTACCGGGTGGAAGCCTTCGTGGACTCACGCCGGGACTGGATCCGTGATCAGCAGCAACGCATGGCGGCCCGGCCCCGGGTGCGCTGGCGCGACGGCGACCCCTGCCAGTACCTGGGTGAGCCGCTCACCCTGCGCGTCGCCGCCGCCGCCAGGGCGCGGGTGGCACGCCACGGCGACGAACTCCACGTGGGCGTGCCCGACCCCCACGACGAAGCCGCCGTCAGCCACGCCGTGCACGAGTGGTGGCGCGGGCTGGCGCGGACCCGCTTCCAGGAGAGCATCGAACGGCAGTTTCCCTGGTTCGCGGAACGGGGCCACCGGCTGCCGGTGCTGCGGGTGAAAAAGATGCGCAGCCGCTGGGGCTCGCTGTCCCGGCGCGGCTACATCAACCTGAGCCTGGCACTGATGCAGTACCCGCCGGCGGTGATCGACTATGTGGTGATGCACGAGCTTTGCCATCTGGAATACATGCACCACGGCCCCGCCTTCCACGCCTTGATGGACCGCCGGATGCCGGACTGGCCGGCCCGCAAGCGGCGCCTGGACGGCTGAGGTTTTACCCTTTTTAAACGCACGCCGACTTGTATTTCACCCGCCTTCCTTTTCCATGGTGGCATGGATATGTCAGCGCTTTTAAAAGAGATCAAACAACGCGACCCCCACCACACCCATTTTCACCAGGCCGCGGAAAGCCTGCTGAACAGTGTGTCCGGGTATCTGGATCAGCACCCCGAGCTGCGCACCCAGGGGCTGCTGGCCCGGCTGCTGGAGCCGGAGCGGGTGATTCGTTTCCGCGTGCCCTGGGTGGACGACCAGGGCGAGGTGCGGGTGAACCGGGCCTACCGGGTGCAGATGAACGGCGCCCTGGGCCCCTACAAAGGCGGGTTGCGGTTCCACCCCTCGGTGAACCTGGACGTGCTGTCTTTTCTGGCCCTGGAGCAGACCATCAAGAACGCGCTCACCGGCCTGCCGCTGGGCGCCGGCAAGGGCGGCGCCGATTTCGACCCCAAGGGACGCAGCGACGCGGAGATCATGCGTTTCTGCCAGGCGTTGATGGCGGAGTTTCACCATCACATGGGGCCGGACATCGACGTGCCCGCCGGTGACATGGGCGTGGGCATGCGCGAAGTGGGCTATCTGTTCGGCATGTACCGCAAATTGTCCCGTTCCTTCGGCGGCGCCTTCACCGGCAAGAGTGTGGACTTCGGCGGCAGTGTGCTGCGGCCGGAAGCCACCGGCTACGGCGTGATCTATTTTCTACAGAGCATGCTGGCCCATCAGACTGAGAATCTCAGCGGCAAGACCGTGGCGGTGTCCGGCGCCGGCAACGTGGCCCGGCACGCCGCCGCCAAGGCGCTCGAGGAAGGCGCCACCGTGGTCACCCTGTCCGATTCCCGTGGCACCGTGCACGCCGGTAAGGGCCTGGATGAAAAACATCTCGAGGCGGTCGCCCGCATCAAGGCGGACGGCGGCGGCCTGGACCGGCTCGCCGACGACTTTGACGACGTCGATCATTATCAGGGTGAGCGCCCCTGGCGGTTCGACTGTGAGGTGGCGCTGCCCTGCGCCACCGAGAACGAACTGGATGAAGACGACGCCCGGCGACTGCTGGACAACGGCTGCCGGTGGCTGGCGGAAGGTGCCAATATGCCGTGCACCGCGGCGGCGGTGGCGGTGTTCCAGGACAGCGAGGTGTTCTACGCGCCGGGTAAGGCGGCCAACGCGGGCGGCGTGGCGGTGAGCGGCCTGGAAATGAGCCAGAACAGCCGCCGGGAATCCTGGTCCGCCGGCGAGGTGGACCGGCGCTTGCGCGACATCATGGAGCGCATCCACCGCCAATGTCTGGAACATGGCGGCGATGACACCCGTCCGGACTATCTCACCGGCGCCAGTGTCGCCGGCTTCCAGCGCGTGGCGCGGGCGATGCTGGGACAGGGCATTATCTAGCCCGGCGTCAGGCCGGGCGCACGGTGAGCTTGTGCTGGGCCAGGCGCGGCGGGTCCGGGAAGTCGATCAGCGCCTCGGCGCCGATATCGCGCAGGAACGTATCCGCCCGGCGGCGGCTGTCCGCGTCCAGGCCGTTCAGGTGGTCGCGCACCCGCTGGATCATCCACAGGCTGTAGGGGCGGATGATACGGCTGCCTTCGCGGCCCTCCAGGGTAAAGGCGTGACTGCCCAGCGCCCGGGGCAGGGTCTCGCCGGGGTGTTCCGCCATCCAGGCGCGCACGTGATGGGCCACTTCCACCATCGCCGGCAACATTTCCCTGGCCAGGCGCTTGAGCACCGGCAGCAGGGTTTCCGGGATGCGGTCGTTGTCGTCCAGCGGGGCGCGCAGGCCGCCGGGCTCGAAATGCAATTGCTCCACCCAGCGTGCCACGTTCGGCGCCCGTTCGCGCATCAGTTTGCCGGCCGTGGGGTCGCGGTACAGGTGGGCGTAGAGCGGCCCGATCAGGCCGAAATCCGCGATCGTCGCCTGGCTGCCCAGCAGGGCCGGGTGCTCGGCGAAATGGGCGTCCAGCTCGGCGAGCAGGTTCTCGTAGGCGGTCTCCACCGCGGGCACCATGTCCTCGGTGGCGCCCAGCAGGGTGGCCGCCTTGGAGAACGGCACCGCCAGTTTCTGGCCGATGGCCAGCTGGTTTTCCGCGGACTCATCGGGGGCGTTCATGGCGCCGAATTCCGCCATCGCCCAGTCGCGGTCGTAGAACCACCGGTAATGCATGGCCGGAATCACCAGCCACTCGTCCCCGTAGGCTTCCAGCATCAGCGCCACCAGCTTGCGCAACGGCGTGGCCGGGTGCAGCGCCGGGCCGTCGTCGGTTCGCGCCTGTTCCAGGGTTTCGATGATCACCGTGCTGTCCTGGAGGATGCGACCGTTCCCATCGCGCAGCACCGGGATCACCGGCGCGCCCACCGCCGGCACGATCACCTGGCGGTAGACGTCGGCGGTGGAGAGTACCTCCTCGAACGGTATCGCGGCCCAGCGCAGGTAGGCGCGGACTTTTCCGGTGAAGTAACTGACTTCGGCCCCGTACAGCGTGGTGGTCATGGTCTGGTTCCTGGTTCCGTTTTTGGCGGGCAAGAAAAAACCCCGCATGAAGCGGGGTTCTTCCCGGTCGTTGAGGTCGTCTTATTCGCCGACGACGTTCGCGGCCTGCGGTCCCTTGGGACCTTGCTGAATGTCGAAAGTGACTTTCTGACCTTCCGCCAGAGTGCGGAAGCCCGAGCCGTTGATCGCGCTGAAATGCACGAACACATCCGCGCCACCGTCATCCTGGGAAATAAAGCCGAAACCCTTGGATTCGTTGAACCATTTCACGGTACCAGTAGCCATTGAATCAATACCTCGAAAAAACTGAACATAGGGTGTTGCTTGCAAACCAGGAGGGGGTGTTCGGAGACTTCTTGGGCTTCACGCGAAGGAAGGCAACTACCAAAACCAACCACTGCCAAATCTGCAGCAATTTGACTTTACTACCCTTTTTTGCGCCGTTCCAAGCCTTTTTTTGTTAAACGCGGCCGGCGTCGCGCCGGGCTTATTTGAACCCGGCGGCGATCTCCAGTTCGCGTATCGATTGCTCCAGATAATCCAGCAGACGCTGCATGGACGGCAGTGTCCGGCGGCAGGCAATCAGCCCGAATTCGATCTGACCCCGGTAACTGGTCAGCGTCATGTTCAAGGCGATGCGGTCCAGCACGATGGACACCGGGTACATGCCCTCCAGCCGCGCACCGTTCCAGTACAGCGGCTCGCGCGGCCCCGGCACGTTGGAAATAATCACGTTGAAGGCACGCCATTTCGGCGCCAGGCCGGTGAGCAGATTCAAGCCGGTGGGCGCCATGCTGAGCGCGGTGAAATTAAGAATTTCTTCCGGGCTCATTTGCGAGAAACGCTTCTTCGCCTCGCGCACCGACGCCTGCACCACACGCAGACGGTTGGCCGGGTCGCAGATGTGCGTGCCCAGGTTGGCGAGGATCATCGCGATCTGGTTGCCGCCGGCGCTGTCGTCCTTGCGCAGGGACATCGGCACCATGGCGATCAGCGGGCGGTCGGGCAGGGCGTTCTGGCTGATCAGGTATTCCCGCAGCGCGTGCCCGCACATGCTCAGCACCACATCGTTGAGGGTGCAGTTAAAGGCGCCGGACAAACGCTTGAGGCGATCCAGCGAATAACTCTGCGCCGCGAACCGCCGGGACCCGGTGATGCACTGGTTCAGAATGGTGTCCGGGGCCTGGAAGATGGAAACGAAATTGGGGTCGTCCTTGGCCTTCTGGGTGACGCTGTAGATCTCCCGGGCGAGCGCCGGCACCGTGGCGATCTGGCGGCTGGCGCCGGTAGTCAGACGGGCCAGGCTGCTGACCGCGTCCACCGGGTTGCTGGGCAGGCCCCGGCCGCGCTTCTTCGGCTTGTAGGCCCACACCGGCGGCAGATCCCGCTCTTCCGGGTCCGGCGACAGCGCGCGCATGCCCATGCGCATGGCGGAGATACCGTCCACCACCGAGTGGTGCACCTTGGTATACAGTGCGAACTGACGGCCGCGGATGCCCTCGATCAGATGGGCTTCCCACAGTGGCCGCTCCCGGTCCAGCAGGTTGGAGTGCTCCGCGGACACCAGCGACAGCAGCTCACGGATGCGACCGGGTTTGGGCAGCGCTTCATGGCGGAAATGGTGATCCATGTCGAACTGCTGGTCTTCCATCCACTGGTACTGGCCGAAGCGGCGGGTCAGACGCTGGTTGAAGGGCGGTTCCGGCGAGGAATACTCGCGGATCGAGCGCGCCAGCTCGCTGACGTACTTGGGGCCGGCGCCCTCCGGAAATGAAAACAACTGCAGTCCCGCCACATGCATCGGCTGCTGGCGTTTCTCCAAATACAGAAACAGTTGATCCACGGGACTCAACGTTTTCATGCCATCCCCTTTTTATTATGGAAAGTGGTGATTTCTTTCATATTAGCAGAGCCTTTCCGGCCTGACTGTGCCTTCCTTGTAAGACTTCCAAGGTACCCCGGTGGTGCGGGTAACGCTTGTAAAATCATGGGTTGCAAGATATCTGCCATGGTCTCGCCACCCGCCGGTCATACCCGTTCCCCAGTCTGAGACCGACATCCAAAGGCGGAGCCAGACATGAAGGCGTTATCCTGGGTAATCGCCGGCACCTTGATGGCCGGTGGCGTTCACGCGGACGTTCTGATCAGTGAGTATGTGGAAGGCAGCGGCTTTAACAAGGCCCTGGAGCTGTATAACGGCGGCGCCGACACCGTCAGCCTGGACGGCTACCGCCTGGAACGCTACTCCAACGGCGGCACCGACGCCTCCGGCGTGCTCGAGCTGGACGGCGAGAGCCTGGCCGCCGGGGCGGTATTGGTGATCGTCAGCAGCCAGGCCGGCGCGCCGCTGAACGGGCTTGGCGATATCAGCAGCGGCGTGATCAGCCACAACGGCGATGACGCCTATGTGCTGCGCGACGCCGACGGCGTGGTCGACAGCTTCGGCCGTGTCGGCGAGGACCCGGGCAGCGCCTGGGGCAGCGGCGACACCACCACCGTCAACCAGACCCTGCGCCGGCTGGAGACCGTCACCACCGGCGATACCGTGATCGATGACGCCTTCGACCCCGCCGACCAGTGGCGGGCCTTTCCCGAGGACACCCTGGACGGCCTGGGCGTGTATGGCGAAGGGGCCGGTGACGGTGGCGACGACGGCGGCGATCCGCCCCCGGCGCTGGGCGCCTGCGGCGACGCCGACACACCGCTGTCGGTGGTGCAGGGCAGTGGCGCCAGCACCCCCCTGGACGGCGAAACCGTGGTGGTGGAATCCGTGGTCAGCGCCGTCTACCCGGACCTGGACGGCTTCTTCCTGATGGAACCGGCCGCCGACCGGGACGACAACCCGGCCACCTCGGAAGGCCTGTTCGTGTACGCCCCCGACGCGGCGGTGAACCCCGGTGAGCGGGTCCGGCTGGCGGGCACCGCCGGCGAATACTTCGAGCAGACCCAGGTGAGTCTGCAGGGGGAGCCGCTGGTCTGCGCGGTGGAGCAAACCCTGGAGCCGGTCGCCTTCACGCTGCCGTTCGCCGATTGGAGCGCCCCGGAAGCCCTGGAAGGCATGCTGGTGAATGTCAGCCAGACGCTCACCGTCACCGAGGTCTATGATCTGGCCCGTTTCGGCAGCGTGGTGCTCGCCGAAGAGCGCCAGTGGATCCCCACCCAGGTGGCGGAACCGGGCGCCCCGGCGAAGGCGGTGGCGGACCGCAACGCCCTGGGCAGTATCGTTCTTGATGACGGCCTCAACATCCAGAACCCGGAGCCGGTGCGCTATCCCGAGGGCGGTCTTTCCGCCACCAATACCCTGAGGGTGGGCGACCGGGTCGACCCGGACTTCCGCGCCGTTGTCAGCTACAGCTTTGAAGAGTGGCGGCTGCAGCCGGTGGACGAAATCTCCTTCCGCGCCGCC
>CESQ01066692.1_pt1 | contig 11959 bp, 9 predicted proteins | sample 361401 | NCBI WGS metagenome assembly CESQ01 (sample SAMEA2622119, study PRJEB7988) | marine metagenome | isolation source: saline water (ENVO:00002010), including | reverse complement strand
AGAAGTAGTCTTGGCTACCCTCAACGATATTGATGAGTTAGATATGAGCGCCATTGATGCAGAGCAATACCCCTTTGTTCGGTTGTTTGTGAGTGCCAGAGACCGCGTGTCGGCAACTCCCCCTCAATTTAAAAATTGGTTTGTTTCCTATCAGGGAGTTCCTGAAGGGGTACTTACCCTCCAAAACGATAAAAACGAGCGAATAGAGCTACAAGATGGTGAGCCCTTTGAGGCAGCTTTTCGTTTTAGCAATATTTCGTCTTACGACTTTAAAGGAGCACTGAATGTACGGTATAAGCTCACCAATCAAACCACAGGAGAAGAGTCTTTCGCCACCTCTCAAATTGCTGCAGTAGCAGCCGGTCAGTCGGTAGACTTTACGGTGCCTATAGAAACACAGGGTAAATTGGGGTTGAATGATTTTGAAATATTCGTGAACCCGGGCGATGAAATTGAGCAGTATTACAGCAATAACGTCATTCGTTTAGAGGACTTTATCAATGTGAAGCGCGATGAGGTAAACCCGGCTATGGATGTGACCTTCGATGGTATCTACATCGTAGATGGCGACATAGTGTCTCCTAAGCCTATGGTCGAAATAGAGTTACGCGATAACAATCCGTACCTTTTTAAGACCGATACAACAGGAGTTGAGATTTTTCTTGGTCAGATTTGCGAAGGTTGCGCGTTGAGACGGATTAACTTTTCCGATCCCGAAGTTACCTATGTGCCCGCAGCCGAAGGTCAGAATTTTAAAGTACAGTTTCAGCCAGAGACCCTGCCCGATGGTGAATACATGTTGCAGGTCAACGCCTCCGATGCTTCTGGTAATTATGCCGGAGTAGGCCCCTACGAAATTACTTTCGAAGTGGTGAGCGAGTCTACTATCACTCATTTTTATCCATACCCCAATCCTTTCTCCACCAGCACACGTTTTGTGTTTACACTCACGGGAAGTGAGATACCCGATCAGATTAAAATTCAGATTTTTACTGTATCGGGCAAACTGGTGCGTGAGATTACGCAAGATGAAATTGGGCCAATCCGTATTGGAAACAACATTACTGAGTATGCCTGGGATGGGCGCGATGAATTTGGCGATATTCTGGCCAATGGCACCTACATTTATCGGGTGCAGGTAAAGGCCAACGGGCAGGATCTTGGCCACCGGGGTACAGGTAAAGACAAGGCCTTCAACAAAGACTTCGGTAAAATTGTGATTATTAGGTAACAATTAACTTGTGGTATTCCTTATCTACAGCCATCTCCGAGGAGGAAGCATTCAAATGAAATAATGCCAGTGTGCAAATAGGGTAGGGCAGATCCTTCGGCAAGCTCAGGATGTAAAAGAAAAAGCCCCGACAGAGTCGAGGCTTTTGTACCTAGGGCCGGAGTCGAACCGGCACGCCCGAAGGCATTGGTGTTTGAGACCAACGCGTCTACCAATTCCGCCACCTAGGCATCTATGAAATTGGGTGTGCAAAAATGAGTAAAGATTTTTTATTAAACAACCTTGAGGTTGAGGAAAATTGATGAATCTGTCATTCCGGAATTTTTCGTCTCAAATTCAAAAAGAGAAGAAAAATATCCGGAATCTCTTTTTGAAATATCGCTCATGAGATACCGGATAAAATAGCCCCTGCTTGAATGTATGGACTGTTTTTTCCGGTCTGACGTTCTTATTTCACCTCAATCACTTTTTTGGAAGAGAATGCCACTGGTTTATCGGCAAACTTACTTTTGGTGGCTTTCCAAACTTCTGCAAACAAAGCGGAGTGTCTGTAGCAATTGAGGTGTTCTTCAGATTCCCAGTAACTATAAGTAACAAAAATGTGAGGAGTGTTAAAGTCTTGAAGCAGTTCCAGGTGTTTGCATCCTTCGAAGTGGCGAATCTTCTCTTTGGTGGCATGAAACAAATCCAGAAAAGCCTCAACTTCTTCCGGTCTAAAGGTCATTCGAACAACTCGTATCAGCATTGGAGGTAAAAGTTACAGATCAAAGTTCGATTCTTTTTGTGAACACACAAACAGGAGTGGCAGGCATTAATCTTCGAACTGAATGGTAACGGGGCTATCATATTCCAGCCCCAATAATTGACTGCCATTGCCCTGGTTAATGCCCAGCATCATTTTTTCACCGTCAGTAAAGACTACGAACACATCGCCAGGGTCAACTTCATTTATGCTTTTTTGAACCGTATGGGCTTGTTCGCGGCCAAAATAAATGACATACCTTCTTTCCCGGCTAAGTATGTCAAAGTCTACCTTTTCTATGTTGGTGATTAGATTGCCGTAGCGGTCTACATGAATCACGTGGCCGGAAATTTCTTTTTTAGTAGCTCTTGATTTTCGTTTCACATACTGTTTGAACGACTCGGTTACTTCTCCCAGACTTTCAGGAGAAGCTCCTTTGGCCAGTTTGCCCACCAGTGCCGGTACTTCCCGATAGGCATTTTTCTTTATGCTGAGTTTTATGGCATGGCCGGGAATTCTTTCCGAAATAAGGCTGAGAATACCACTATCGGGCACCACAAAAAAGTGCTTCTCTACTTCGGCCAGCAGGTAGTCTTGTGAAGAGGCTGCTGAGGCTTCGCCTCCAATCAGGTGGATGGTTCCTTCGGGAAAATCCTGAAAAACAGAGCCAACTGTATGCGCCAAATGAGCCAAATCGAATGGTCTGATTTGATGCGAAATATCAATGATGTGAGCTTCCGGATGTTCGGCTAATATTCGGGCCTTGCATTGCGCCACATAATGGTCACTCAGTCCAAAATCTGATGTGAAAGTGATAAGGGTCATAAGTGACTTTGGCGTTTATTCTATAATTTAGTGAAAGCAAAATTATTGAAAATTTAAGCATAGACAATCATTCATAAGCGTCTGAAAATTTGGTAGGAAAACTCATTACACTCGATAATATTACTATGGTCGACTTCCTTGGTGTAGGGAATGAAAATATCAAAGAAGTGGCCTCGGCTTTTCCCAAGAGTAAAATTGTTTCTCGTGGCAATGAATTGCTCATTAAGGGTAGTGCTTCTGAGATTATTCAGATCAATGATATTGTTCAGTCGTTGGTTAAGCATTACCATAAATACGGCAAAATAACCCACGAGAGTGTACAGTCTTACGTGCGCAGAGAGGTTCATCACCTCGATAAAGAAGGGCAAGACGATATTTTGGTGTACGGCAATCGGGGCAATGTTATTAAACCCAAAACCCGCAATCAGAAAGCCCTTGTAGAGGCTGTTAATAAAAACGATTTGGTTTTTGCCATTGGTCCGGCCGGCTCGGGCAAAACCTTTATTTCTGTAGCCATGGCTGTGAGAGCACTTAAAAATAAAGAGGTACAGAAAATAATCATTACCCGGCCCGCTGTGGAGGCCGGTGAAAACTTAGGGTTCTTACCCGGAGACCTCAAAGAGAAGATCGATCCGTATTTGAGGCCAATTTATGATGCGCTGGGTGACATGATTCCGGCCGAAAAGCTGAAGTTCTATCAGGAGAATAATATTATAGAAATAGCCCCTTTGGCCTATATGCGTGGCCGTACATTGAACAATGCTTTTGTTTTACTCGATGAAGCTCAGAACACTACCTCCATGCAAATGAAAATGTTTCTGACGCGCATGGGCCCCAACTCCAAAGTTATTGTAACTGGCGATAAGTCGCAGGTAGACTTACCCAGGCATCAACATTCGGGCCTGGCAGAAGCAGTAAGGCTTTTGAGTAACGTAAAGGGCATTGTTACCGTAGAGTTGGATACCAAAGACGTGGTACGCCACAAATTGGTGAAGGAAATTATTAATGCCTACGACAAACCAAACAACAGCAGTGATAAGAGTAAAGAAAATAGAGAGTCAACAGGAGCTTGATCAGGCCTTCGATATTAGAAGAGAGGTGTTTATTGTAGGTCAGAATTGTCCTGAAAAAGACGAATTCGATGAGTTTGATGAGAATGCCACGCACTTCATTGCTTTTGTGAAGGGTGAGCCGGCAGGAACATGCCGCTACCGGGAAACCAACAAGGGTTTGAAGCTGGAGCGTTTTGCTGTGCTGGAAGCCTACAGAGGGCAAGGAGTTGGAAAACGCCTGGTGCAAACGGTGTTGGGTTATATTGAAAAAGAAAACCTTGCTCCGGGTACATTGCTTTATTTACACGCTCAGGTAGATGCTATGGGCCTGTATTCTCGTTTTGGTTTCGAAAAAGTAGGTGAGCGCTTTTTTGAAGTAGGTATAGAGCACTTTGAGATGCAAAAGACCATTGAAGGCTAAAGCGATTAACCTTTACTAAGCAACCGTTCAATAGCTAGCTCATATGTTTAGGCCATAGCACTTAAAAGAGTGTAAATTGGCTTGGTTGTTATAACTCATCAATTCCTTAAACTTTTTTGCAACAGGTAAATTCAATAACTTCATAGGGTTATCGGTCGGCTATTGTCTTTGATCTAAGCATAATCCGAGATAACAACCATCACCTGCTTAGGGTGAACACACAATAAACACCACCATGAAGTTTCAGCGATTTCCATTTGTTCGCTTTGCGTTTTTCTTTGCCCTGGGTGTGGTGTGCCGCCACTACCTGGGAGAGTCAGTTTTACTTCCGGTAGCGATTCTTCCTGTACTTTTGGTGGTCTATATATGGTTGCTATGGCAGTCTTCTCATAGCAATCGGCATGTTTTGGCCATTCTGAGTTTCTTATTGCTCTTTAATCTGGGAGGTTACCGTTTGAGTATGTTTTTAATGGCCCCGGAAGAATTTCCTCACCAAACAGAAGGATACATTGGTCAGCTTATTCAGGAGCCTCAGGTCAAAGACAATACTGTGAGGGTAGTTATTGAACTTTCGGAGTTAAAAACGGATGTGGGGTGGAGATCTGCCAAGGGTAGGGTGAATGCTTATTTTTCGAAAGAAGCAGGCCAGGCTTTATCCTATGGAGATGTGGTTTGGATAGAGGGTAAGCCAGCTCATACCACGGCTCCGGCCAATCCGGGGGAGTTCGACTATCGTAATTACCTGGCCTATCAGAATATTCATTACCAGCAGTTTGTGGGGCATAATTTCAGCCTGCTCAGGTCCGGAACTCCCAATTGGTTTGTGGCCAAATCATTGTTGGTTAGAGATTTCTGTGTGGGGCAGGTTGGTAAATACATAGCCAATCCCAAATCCAGAGCCGTAGTTTTGGCACTAGTGCTTGGTGTAAAAGATGAACTGGATAATGAGCTTATTGCTTCTTTTTCGGCTACGGGAGCCATGCATGTGCTGGCCGTTTCCGGTTTGCATGTGGGCATAATCTATCTTATTTTCTTTGGGCTTGTAAAACAAGTTCGTCTCAATAGGAAAAAGTACAGATGGTGGCTGGCTATTGCCAGCCTAATGGTGCTTTGGAGCTATGCCCTTTTAACCGGGCTTTCTCCCTCAGTACTTCGGGCAGTTACCATGTTCTCTTTTGTGGCTCTGGGCAAAGCCCTTTTCAGAGGAGGAAATATTTACAATACCCTATCGCTGTCGGCATTGGTTTTGCTTCTTTACAATCCCTATCTCATTATGAGTGTTGGGTTTCAATTGTCTTTTCTGGCCGTTTTTGGAATAGTTTATTTACATCCCAAACTATATGGATTGTGGCAGCCCCGACATTGGCTGGCCGATAAGGTATGGTCAATAACTTGCGTGTCGGTTGCCGCTCAGCTGGCTACCGGGCCACTAAGTATGTTGTATTTCCATCAGTTTCCGACTTACTTTTTAGTTTCCAACCTGTTTATTATTCCGGCCGCAACGCTTATTCTGGTTGGTGGATTGGGCTTGTTAGCACTCTCATTCTGGTCGGCTGTGGCTACGTTGTTGGGGGTAATGCTAAACGGCACAGTGATAGCAGTAAATTGGCTGGTGACACAGGTGAGTCACTTTCCGGGGAGCACCATTAATGGCGTTTACCTTTCCATATTAGATGCCTGGTTGCTCTATGCCGTGCTGATTGGTGTGGTTCTTTTTTGGGAGCTTCACAGAAAGAGCTATCTGCAATTTGCCCTGGCCATGGCTCTGGCTTTTGTTTTAAGTCAGACCTATCACTTTGCTCCATATCAGCGCTCTTATGAGTTTTCGGTAATCGATGCCTCTCGGCAGTCTGTCATGGATTTTAGGCACGGGTTTCAGTCTAAAGTTCTGGCCGATGAGGTTTTTTTGGCCGATCCGGAAAGTCAGCAGTTCAGCCTACATGGTAAGCGACTCATTTCAGGAGCTAAACAAGGAGTAGCAGACGATGAGTTGACACTCGCCAGTGCTTCGTTTCCGGGAGGAAACCTTACGGTTTTTGAGGGGAAGACCATTCTTTGGTTAAACGAGTCAGCAGACATTCATTGGTGGAGCAAAGTTCAAATACCCGTAGACTACCTTGTGCTTTCGGGCAATGCCATAAGCCGGACGGAACAACTGGAGCATTTTAGTCATGTCCAATACATTGTTATAGATAAATCGAACAGCCGATGGGTGAGCCGTTACCTGACTCTTGCGGCAAAGGAAATGGGTATTCCTGTGCATCAAGTCGCTACCAATGGTTATTTTAGCAGTCTATGGAAAAGATGAATTTTGTAGAATATACGGTCAAAGACAGAGTGGCGACCATTATGCTCAACAGGCCCGATAAACGCAATGCCCTCAATGAGCAAGTGGTGAGCGAGCTAAAGCAGGCATTTCAGAAGGCAGCAACCGATAGTGATGCCAAGGTGGTGGTGTTGGCGGCTCGAGGAGCAGCTTTCTGTGCCGGAGCAGATTTGGCCTATTTACAGCAATTACAGAAAAATACCTTTGAAGAAAACCTGGCCGATTCTAATCATTTAAAAGAGCTTTTTTACCAAATATATACGCACCCGAAAGTGGTAATTGCCAAAATTCAAGGACACGCTATTGCCGGAGGTTGCGGTTTAGCCACGGTGTGCGACTTTTCTTTTGCAGTAGAGCAAGCGCAGTTTGGTTATACCGAGGTGCGGATTGGGTTTATTCCGGCCATTGTTAAAGTCTTTCTTTTGAGAAAGCTTGGGGAAGGTAAAGCCAAAGAACTGTTGCTCTCCGGAGACCTGATCAGCGCTCAGGATGCCAGAGAAATGGGCCTAATCAATTGGGTGGTCAAAGAAGATGAGCTCGATAGTTCTGTAGCTGAATTTGCGAGAAAGCTGGTGCGTAAAAATTCAGGACAATCCATGCAGTTTACCAAACAGATGATCGCTCGGGTACAATCCATGTCATTAGAAGAAGGCTTGGCCCATGCAGCCGAACAGAATGCGAAAGCAAGAGCTTCAGACGATTGCCAGAAGGGGATATCGGCCTTCCTGAACAAGGAGAAACCCAGTTGGTAGAATTCTGTTCATTAAGACAGGTAATAGGGCAGCCCTACAACCGAACCTTAGAAGAAATTATAACCTGATTTCCATTTTCTGATCGCTATATTCAAGCAATGATCCAGCCAGTAGACATCCTGAAAAAGTATTGGGGCTATTCTGCCTTCAGGCCTTTGCAGGAAGATATTGTAAAAGCTGTGTTGGAACAGAAAGATGTGCTGGCACTGCTACCCACCGGTGGAGGCAAAAGCATTTGCTTTCAGGTGCCGGCTATGGCCATGGATGGGCTTTGCCTGGTCATTTCTCCCCTCATTGCCCTAATGAAAGACCAGGTAAATCAATTGCAGAAAAGAGGCATTGCAGCCGAAGCCCTGCACGCAGGACAGAGTAAGCGTGAAATTGATTATTTGCTGGACAATGCGGCCAACTCCGACCTCAAATTTCTCTACTGTTCGCCCGAGCGGCTTAAGACCGAACTGTTCATTGAGCGTATAAAAAAAGTAGTTGCAAAGCGTGGAGTATGCTTGATTGCGGTAGATGAAGCCCACTGTATTTCGCAATGGGGTTACGATTTTCGACCGGCTTATTTGGAAATTGCGGATCTTCGCGACCTGTTACCACAGCCCCCCATCATTGCACTTACAGCCACGGCCACCCCATTGGTAAGGGAAGATATTGAAGTCAGGCTTAAGTTGCGTAACCCACAGCGCTTTGTAAAGAGTTTTTCCAGGCCTAATTTATCTTACTCTGTTCGGTTCGAAGAACATAAGGAACGCAAGCTACTGGAAGTATTGCAAAGAGTGTCGGGAAGTGCAGTGGTTTATGTGAGCACACGAAAACATGCTCGCGAAGTGGCACAATGGCTTAGTCAACATCATATTTCGGCTGATTATTACCATGCAGGACTTACTTTTCAGGAACGCAGCGCCAAACAGGAAGATTGGGTGCATAACCGCACACGGGTAATTGTTTCCACCAATGCCTTTGGTATGGGCATAGACAAGCCCGATGTTCGGGTGGTTGTACATATGGATCTGCCCGATAATCTGGAAGCCTACTATCAGGAGGCAGGAAGAGCGGGCAGAGATGAGAAAAAAGCTTTTGCCCTTATCATCTGCAATCAGGCCGATATTGAGCACTTGCGCAGAAAAACCGAGCAGGCTCTTCCTGAACTGGATACCCTAAAAGAAGTGTACCAAATGTTGGGTAATTTCTTTCAATTGGCAGTGGGTAGCTGGCCCGATGAAAGCTTCGATTTTGATTTTGACCTGTTTTCTAAACGCTTTCAACGCCATCCTTTGGAGGTATATCATGCCCTTAAGGTTCTTGGCGAGCATGGTGTAATCCATTTGTCAGAGTCTTTTTTCAGTCCAGGTAAAGTGCGTTTCGCCATCGATCAGCGAAAAATGTATGAGTTTCAGATTGCCAATGCCCAGTTCGATGCCCTTATTAAGGCATTGCTAAGGCTACATGGTGGAGAGTTGTATCAGAACTTTGTTACCCTGCAAGAAAACAATCTTTCGGCCCTCTTGGGACAGTCTGTGGCCGACATTAGAAAAAGCCTTAGTCATTTGCAGCAGCGCGGTGTGGTTGAATATTCCGAACAAAAAGAACAACCGCAGCTTACCTTTTTAATGCCCCGTCAGCCAACGGATAAGTTACCCATAGACCCAAAGACACTGAAGGCTAAGCGTAAACTAAAAATGGGTAAAATGGAGTCGGTTGTGGCCTATGTTCACAACCGGGAAGAGTGCCGCACCCGGCAACTACTGGTTTATTTTGGTGAAACGGACTACGGCCGTTGTGAAGTGTGCGACAATTGTATTGACAGACACAAGCATGAACAAGACCACAAAGAAAAGGCGACCTACCGAAAAGCTATTGACGAATTACTGGCTGCTTCAACAGGTTATAGTGAGGAGCAATTGATTAAAAAAATAAAACCACGCAACAAAGAGCTGCTGCTAGAGTTACTGGCTGAACTTATAGACCATGGTGACTTGCATTATGATTCGTACGGCTACATAAAACCCTCAAGAAGCCATTGAATTTGACTCTTATTAAACATTCAATTCCGATGAATACACACACAACAACTCCCTTTTTTGAGAAAATAAACCCGCGACATTTGACTTTAGCCTCTAGAAGTAATCTGTCATTTAGCTCCATTCGAGTCTTCACAAATGGTTTTTACGAGACGAGAAACTTTGATTACCAGCTTGGCGTAGAGCAATTGGGTTTGCTCTCCTTCTATTTGGATGATTAGTCCTAGTATTGACCTGCTTAAATGTCAGAAAAACTAGTCAAGGGCCGAATGGTTTTCTTTTGGTCTGTAGAAAAAAATCTAAACATTTTTGTTTTTATGTATTAATGTGCTTTTTTTAAGAAAAAAAATCAATGAACAAGTACAGTGTTTTAATTCTAGTAATATTTTTCTTGGCAGTTTTCTCTTGCCAAATCGATGATGTTGAGCCACAACAGGTATTGCGTGAATCCACTTATAAACAAGTGAAAGCTGATGAGATTCCCGAGGTTATTAATGCAATTAATCAGGCTTTGAGCTTTTCTTCCGAGAGATTGTACTTATCCAATAGTGTTGAGCGATCTGCAGGACAAATTCGAATGGATCGAATTATGGAAATGATAGACACACTGGACAATCTCAATTATACCTTCAAGGTTAACGATGGTGATCAGAATCCTTTTACCTTTTCTAATCTGGTTGTTAAGAAGCGAGCTGATGGGACTATTGATGCTCCACTTCTTTACAAGTATAGATTGGACTCTGCTCATAGAGAAAGTTTTGTCAATGGAGGCTTTTCTATGGAAAATTTTGTTGGAACTGTGGAGAAAGAGTTTTTAAAAGAGTTCGAGGGTAATAGGGGGAGGTCTTCTGCAAATCTGATTGACAGCCGATCTTCTGGAGGCGATTGTCAGCCACAAACAGAACAGTTTTACGTGGGTAATTCCAGTGGATTAAATGATGGTAGTGTTACCGGATATGGGCCTTCTACTACAACCACTTATTTGAGTGCTGGCATTGTGAAAGTCTGCGTAACTTATTTTGATGTAATAGAAAGTTCAGGGGAGCCATGTAATGAAGAGGTACATGAGCTTTTTATCTACAATGGAGGAGATATGAGTGAACACACCTGCTCTACCGGAGAACAAATTGTAGTGCGAAGAAGTCGGTGTATGGAGTACTATGTCAATTCCCCTGGTGGAGGAAATGACGGATGTTATTCTGGTGATACGGAAGACTTCATTCTGATTAACCCCGCCTTAGACGAATACATAGAATTACTTGCATCTGAGCTTCCTGACTGGTTTGTGAAAATAGACCCAGCATTGTTTTGGGAGTTCATGTGGAAAAATGGCTATATAGATCCATTTGGTGCTGGGCTTTTGGAAGGAGCTTATGAGTCATTGGCCGGATTGGTAGATATTGCCGAATTCCTTGCTGCTTGGGATATTAGAAACCCAATTATATGGAGTAACCCGCGTAGTGTGGCCATTCGCGAGCAAACAGTTATGCTTGTGGCTTACATGAAGGACTTGATTTTTGACTCTAGTCTTCGGCAAGACCTGTACCAAATGGTGAAAAGTGAGCTTTCTCAGTATATCGACCTACTTACTTTTCAAAATGGTTCAAATGAGGCACTTCATGAATGGGGTAAAATTGTATTTAATGTTGCTGCAGCTTGGACCGGGGCGTCTGTCGTAAACAGTATGTTGAAGACCTACAACATTGCCGATAAGATGTTCGATTTAATTCGAATTATGCCCGATGATGCTGTGGTATATTTGGCAAGGGCCAGAAAAATATTGAACGATGCAGATGCTCACGTAACCATTAAGCAAAGCATTGATGCATTGAATGACGTAGATGCAACCATTGATGCCATACAAACCATTGAGAAGCCTAAGCCAACCTGGGAGCAAATAAAGGCTTTGTTTAAAAGAGGGAGAGATTTTAATAACAAGGCAAGTGATAACTACACCTATAACGAAATCCATCTGGAAAATGGAAAACGCTTAGATTCCTACATACCGGGAAAAGAGATTGTGTCAAGAAAAGCAACAACACTGGCAAATATTCAGCCTTCCACTTTTGAGAAGTACCTTAGGGAGTTGACCACAAAGTATAAAAAAGGAACAATAATTCGTTCCAACAAATACGGTACGGCAAAGCTTGGAAATGAAAGTATTGATGGACAACAGCTTAGTGGAGATTATTTTTTAGAAATACCAACATCTAATAAGGAATACTTTGATAATAGCCCGCTCCTGCAGAGCTTAGCAAAAAAATATGAAGTTCAAATCAAATACTTAGATGAGTAGATACACAACCATTCCTTACCTGGAGCAGATCAATTTTGTAGAGCGGTACAGGGCCTTATGCCATAAGTTCAATAGTTACGATACCAGTATGGATAGCTATGAAATAGCTACCTACAAAGAAGTATTAGATGAGTTTGGCTTGTCTTATGAGCACAGCAAAAAGGAAAAATTTTTAAGCACTACCTATAGTTTAGCCTCCGGTCACGAATTTACCCTGACCTTCGGGCTTTGGAGAGGAAAGGTAGAGACTATTTTGGTCATTAGGTATGAAGGGCAGTATATAGATC
>CESQ01186945.1_pt1 | contig 12009 bp, 13 predicted proteins | sample 361401 | NCBI WGS metagenome assembly CESQ01 (sample SAMEA2622119, study PRJEB7988) | marine metagenome | isolation source: saline water (ENVO:00002010), including | reverse complement strand
TACAGCACAAACTTCCTTTTTTAAACAAAGAATTTTTTCTGCAAAGAACATCAGGATACTTTATTTTATGGAATATTATTGCATTCTATATTTATTTGACATCTACAAAACATGATATAACTGCAGAACATGATGCACTAAAAAGATTAAAAAACTTTACGATGAGTCCAATGGGAGTATTGCTATTCACAAGCATTTCTTTTGCAGGGTTAGATTGGTTAATGAGCTTAGATCCTCATTGGTACTCCACTATGTATGGAGTGTATACTTTCGCAGGATCATTTTTGGCATTCTTAGGTTTTTTAACATTTACATTAATCCGTTTACAAGATCAAGGATACTTAAAAGATATTGTTTCTGAAGAACATTACCATGATCTTGGTAAATACTTATTTGCGTTTTCAGTATTCTATTGTTATATCGCTGGAGCACAGTTTTATTTTATATGGTATAGTAATATTCCAGAGGAAACAATTTGGTATCTTCATAGATGGGTAGGCTCTTGGAAGATAATTAGCGTACTGTTAATAGTAGGTAAATTTTTTATTCCATTTTTTATATTAATTTTCAGAGCATCAAAGAGGAATATAAGATTACTTCAAGTTATGTCTATATGGGTAATATTTATGCACTACATTGATATTAATTTTATTGTCATGCCAACTATACATCATCATGATTTTCATATTGGAATATATGATATTTCTACCATGTTAGGCTTTGCTGCTATATTTATAGGTAGTTTCAGATATATTATGTCAAGAAGCCCTTTGGTGCCTATTAGCGATCCAGAGTTAATACATTCAATTAATCATAGGAATCATTAATTATGAGTAATACAGGTTATGAAAAACAAGATATTCCAGTAAAGCCAGTAGCAATTGGTGGTGTAATATTTGTTATAATAGTAGCAGTGACAATAGTTCTTTTATATGAATATTATGTGAGAGTTGTAGATGAATCTGTTTATGAATTTAGGTTAAGTAAGCGATCAAATAAGTTAATTGAATTACAAGCATCTGAAAAAGAAGCATTAAACAGTTACAATGTAATCGATGAAGAAGATCAAGTATATCAAATACCTATTGATAAGTCAAAAGAGCTGTTATTGAATGATCAAGAAAACTAAACTTTTATTTTTATTTCTTATTATTGCAAATGTATTGTTTTCACAAACAATAAAAAAAAATTCTCCTGCTGAAAAGCCTATTGATATTATAGAAAATTTAGGAGGCTATATTCCCTTAGATGCTACCTTTATAGATGAGAGCGGAGAAAAAATATCTCTTGAATCACTCTTCTCTAAAGGTGTACCCACCATTTTAACTCTTAACTATTTTGAATGTCCAATGTTATGCACTTTGATATTAAATGGATTATCAGATACTCTTGAAAATTTTACCTTAAATCCTGGTCAACAATATCAAATTATTACTATTGATATTAATCCAAATGAGACCAGTAAATTTGTTAAGGAAAAAAAGAAAAATTATATTGAAAAATATGATCTTCAGATTTTAGAAAATGATTGGCACTTTTTAACTGGAAGCAATGAGAATATTAAAAGAGTTGCGGATAGTATGGGGTTTATTTATTACTATGATCAAGATAGAGATGAGTACATGCATCCTTCTGCAATTTCTATATTAAGCCCTTCAGGAAAAATTTCACGTTATTTATATGGTATTGAATTTTTAGAAAAAGACTTAAAACTAGCAATCTTAGAGGCAGCAGATGGAAAAATAGGAAGCACGCTTGATAAGATTATGCTTTATTGTTATTACTATGATCCTTATAAGAATACGTATACAATTTTTGCTACCAATATTATGCGATTAGGGGGTATATTTACTATCATTTTCTTGAGTATTATGATTTTGAATTACTGGCGGAAAGATGATAACTTATTCGATGGGGAAGGTAAAAATACATGATGGATAGATTAACAGAGTATCTGTTTCCTAAGCAAGTATCTAGCTTTGCGCATGATATTGATAATTTATTCTATTTTATCTTTTACTCATCAATTGTCCTCTTTGTTATTGTTGTATTTGGTATGCTATTTTTGTCATGGAAGTATCGCTTAAAAAAAGGCGATGAAATAAGATTAACAAGTAGCAAAGATCATAGCAATATTCTTGAAGCATTATTTTTTATAGTTCCTCTCATATTAGTATCAATTACTTTTGTGTGGGGAATCAAATCTTATTTACAAATGATTATTGTTCCAGATGATGCTATTGAAATTAAGGTGACAGGGCAAAGTTGGTTTTGGACTTTTGATTATCCAGATGGAGGTACTACGCTAAATGAATTAGTCGTTCCTTCAAATCAGCCAATTAAGCTTGTTTTATCATCAAAAGACGTTCTCCATAGTTTTTTTATTCCTGTGATGAGAGCTAAAATGGATGTTTTACCTAACAGATATAATGTTATGTGGTTTGATGCTCAGCAAGAAGGAGTCTATGATATTTTTTGCACAGAGTATTGTGGTACTGCACACTCTGCTATGGAAGCTAAAGTAATTGTGATGAAGCCTGCTCAGTATGAAGATTGGGTTGCAGAACTAGGAGCAGAAGATGATAGTATGCCGCTAGATGAATTAGGAGAAAAATTGTATACTAAAAAAGCATGTAACACTTGCCATACTTTAGATGGTTCTGCTTTAGTGGGTCCATCTTATCTCCAAACTAGCCAAATGTGGGGAGAGGAAAGAGTCTTTGATGATGGAAGTAGTACTGTTATTGATGCAAATTATATAAGAAGCTCTATTCTTGAACCACAAACACAGATTGTAGCGGGTTATCAAGGTGTAATGCCCACATATCAAGGGCTATTAAATGATAGAGAACTCGATGCTTTAATTGCATTTTTGAAATCATTAAATAAGGATTCACAAATTTAATAGTAAATTAAGAGGAATTTATGACTGAGAAAAAACAAAATTATCTTACCCACCCTAAAGGAATCATGTCATGGCTTTTAACTCTTGATCACAAGCGTATTGGTCTAATGTATTTAGTTGGCGGTATTTTATTTTTCTTTATTGGTGGATTATTGGCTCTAGGAATGCGACTAGAATTAGCTGCACCTGGGAATGACTTTATATCAAGTGACACATATAATAATATTTATACTTTGCATGGCGCAATCATGATTTTCTTATTTATTATTCCAGCTATTCCTGGTGCATTAGGTAATATATTATTGCCTCTTATGCTCGGTGCAAAAGATGTAGCTTTCCCTCGATTAAATCTTGCTAGTTTTTATATCTATTCTATAGGAGCATTACTTGCTGTATATACTATCCTTGCTGGTGGAGTTGATACTGGTTGGACATTTTATACGCCATATTCTACACAAAGCACTTCAAATGTTATACCAATGACATTGGCAATTTTTGTTATTGGTTTTTCATCTATCTTAACAGGTTTAAACTTTATTGCTACAGTGCATAAAATGCGAATTCCCGGATTAACTTGGTATAAATTACCTCTATTTGTCTGGGCATTATATGGAACATCTTTAGTGCAGATTACAGCTACTCCAGTGATTGCAATTACTATGGTATTGCTAATGCTAGAAAGATTTTTAGGTATTGGAATTTTTGATCCTGCTCTTGGAGGAGACCCTGTATTATATCAACATTTTTTCTGGTTCTATTCTCATCCAGCAGTATATATTATGATTTTACCTGCATTTGGTATTATCAGTGAAATTATTCCAGTTCACTCAAGAAAGAAAGTTTGGGGATATAAATTTATTGCATACTCAACCTTATCTATTGCATTTATTGGATTCTTAGTATGGGGTCACCATATGTTTACTTCAGGACAGTCCGTGTTTTCTCAAATTGTATTTTCTTTTATCACTTATTTTGTTGGAATTCCTACAGGTGTTAAAATATTTAGTTGGATTCTAACGATGTATAAAGGGCAAGTTTCGTTTACACCTCCAATGATGTATGCCTTATCGTTTTTATTTTTGTTTACTATTGGAGGATTAACAGGAATTTTCTTAGGAGCTGTGGCCCTAGATATTCATTTGCATGATACTTATTTTGTAGTTGCTCACTTTCATTATGTAATGCAAGGTGGTACGATTGTTGCATTCTTAGGTGGGCTTCATCATTGGTGGCCAAAGTCATTTGGCTCAATGTATAACCAAACAATTGCAAATATCTGTGCATTGGGAGTATTTTTAGGATTCAATGGTACATTTTTCCCTCAGTTCTTGCTAGGTCTAAGAGGGATGCCAAGAAGATATGCTACATATGATGAACAATTTGTAGAGCTGCATAGTTATTCAACATTTTGGTCAGGAATATTAGGTATATCCATTTTTCTTGCTGTTATGAATCTTGTGTGGTCGCTAAGAAAGAGTAATAAACTTGACCCTGGCCCTAATCCTTGGGGTGCCATGACATTGGAGTGGACGCATACAACATCCCCTCCACATCCACATAATTTTGAAGAGGATCCTGTACTAGAGCATGGACCTTATGATTATGATAAAGTAATTGTAGAGCCAACATTTAAAAAATGAGTCACGATAGTTCATCTCCTGATTTTTTACAACATCATTTTCATGATGTTGATCAGCAATATGAAACTGCAAAGCTCGGAATGTGGGCATTTATTCTTACCGAAGTTTTAACATTCGGTGGATTGTTTGTTGCCTATACAATATATCGTTCTTGGTATCCTGAAATGTTTGTTGGAGCAAACCTTCTTCTGGATGTTAATAAGGGTTTATTAAATACTGTTGTTTTGATTACAAGCTCTTTAACCATGGCTCTTGCTATATGGGCAATTCAAAAAAAGAATCAAAAACTTTCATTGTTAATGCTCATTGCAACATTTGTATTTGCATTTATGTTTTTAGGAATTAAATATTTAGAGTATTCTCACAAATTTGAAGTTGGTCAATTGCCAGGAGAGTATTATAGTTATATGGGACCAGAGATTGCTCATATTAATAACCCTCATATTTTCTTTAGTATTTATTTTATTATGACAGGATTACATGGATTGCACGTTGCAATCGGTATGGGTTTGATTGCTTGGTTAATTTATTCAACTGCCAAAGGAAATTTACATTCTGAGTATTATACTCCAATGGAAATGATAGGCATATTCTGGCATTTAGTAGATTTAATATGGATATATTTATTTCCATTATTTTATTTAATATAGGAGCATTATGTCTGAACATCATATAACGCCATTAAGAACATACTTGATTATTGCTGGAGCACTATTCTTTCTTTCAGGTGTTACAGTTTGGGTATCCTATTTTGATTTTGGACCATTCAACATTGTCATTGCCATGGGCGTTGCATCATTAAAGGCTACTTTAGTAGCATTATTCTTTATGCATCTTTTATGGGATGATAAGAAAAATCTAACAATGTTTGTTATGTCTTTAATGTTTCTTGCAATATTTATTATCGTTACTCTTTTAGATACAAATTTTAGAGGAGGAGTAAACTCTGAGACTCAATATCCTATCAATAAGCGTGCTGCTTTTTATGACTCTTTACCTTTAACAGACACACATGGACATCCAGTTGATGAGCATAGTTCTGATCATCATGAAGGGGATGAGGATCATCATTAAATGAAAAAACAGCTTTTTTTTCAATCTGCTGTTGTTTCAACATTCTTATCTTATCTTTTAATTTTTGTTGGAGGATTAGTGCGCGTATCAGGCTCTGGAATGGGATGTCCTGATTGGCCTCAATGTTTTGGAAGATGGATACCACCTACGAATATTGATCAAATTCCTTCTCATATCGATCCTACATCTTTTAATATCGTATTAGCTTGGATAGAGTATAGCAATCGTTCTCTTGGAGTGATAGTAGGTTTATCAATTATTATATTGAATGTGATAGCAATATATTACTTTCGTAAGGAATTAAAACTACTATTATCAGCAGTTTTATCCTTGATTTTGGTAGGGGCAAATGGAGGACTAGGCGCTCTTGTAGTTTCTTCAGTATTAAACCCTTTTCTTGTGAGCTTCCACATGATATTGGCGTTGATATTAGTTTCTGTATTAAGCTATGCATGTATTGAATCCTATAAGAGTATACATCCAAAAAAATTCAAAGATATACGAGCTAATAGAATGCTCTTAAACTGTTTAATTATTTTTTGGATATTGATTTTCATAGAAATTCTTTTGGGTACTGGCATTAGAACAAATCTTGAGTTGGTTGCTATTGAAAATCCTCTTCTATCAAAAGGGGAGCTATTAAATGCATTAGATTCATATAAATATTTACACTCAGTTTTAGGATTTTCATTACTTTTTTTAAGCATCTATATCTATTTAAAGCTTAGAGATTACAAGCTCTATATTGTAAGATTTTTAGGTGCATTTACTCTCGGTATGATCATAGTACAGATTTTCTTAGGTGAAATGATGATTTTTTTTGAACTGCCTCAATTAACAAGACTGTTTCATACCTGGGGGTCATCTTGGCTTGTTGGTATAATAATTATATTGTATAATTGCATCAGTAATGAATACGTTAAATAAAAAGTTAATAATTGCATTTTTTTCAGTTTTTATCTTAGGGTTGATAGGATTCTTCACTATACATCAAGCAACACAATCTAGAATAAGCAATTTGCCTGTAATATCTAAGGTGCCTGAATTTCAGCTAGATAATTTTGATGGAACATCATTTACAGAAAAGAAATTAGACAACAAAATTACTGTTGCTAGCTTTATTTTTACTCAATGTGATGGTGCATGTCCAATTATTTCAACAAATATGGGTATTCTACAAAAAAGATTTTCAGAATCAGATGAGCTACAGTTTATTTCTATCACCACAGATCCTGATTACGACTCAAAAAGCGTATTAAAAGATTTTTCGGATAAATATAGCGGAAAAGATAACTGGTTTTTTCTAAGAGGAAATATTGATGATGTTGTTACCTTGGCAGAAGACGGTTTATTTCTATCTGCTAATTTACTTCCTGTTGGACATTCCACTAGATTAGTTCTAATTGACCATAATAGAAATATTAGAAAATACTACGAAGGAACTGTTGATGCTAATATCCTAGAATTACAATATGATATTATGACTATCATTGAACAAGGATAGTATGATTAAAAATTTAATCGAATTAACAAAGATTAGAATTGGATTTTTAGTTCTTACTACCACGATTATTGGATTTTATCTTGGATCAGAGGGCAATTTTTTATCATCTTTATTGCTTTATACTATCATAGGGACATTATGCTCTTCAACCGGAGGTTCAATCATAAATAATGTTATTGAAGTCGAATCTGATAAGAAAATGGATCGTACAAAGAATAGAGTTCTTCCAACGAAAAAAATATCAGTACAGTTTGCATTATTCTTGGGCTTATTATTTATAGTGCTAGGATTATCTATTCTATATCTCAAAGTAAATATGTTAACGACTCTTTTATCTGCTTTAACAATTATATTGTACCTATTTGTTTATACACCTCTAAAACGAGTATCATGGATAAATACTTCTATTGGAGCTATTCCTGGTGCAATACCACCTCTTGGAGGATGGACAGCAGCTACCAATAGTTTGGATTTGGGTGGAGTAGCATTATTTCTTATCTTATTCTTTTGGCAACATCCTCATTTTTATGCAATAGCTTTTATGTATAAAGATGATTATGAAAACGCAGGACTGAAGATGTTGTCAGGACTAGATAATGGAGTAAAAAAGATAGCTCTACATATTTTTTTACATGCATTGGTTTTAATTCCAATTTCTACTTTGCCATTTTTCTTTGAAGTATCGGGAAGAATATATTTTGTAGGCGCATATTTATTAAGCAATATTTATATGTTATGCTGCCTTCCATTTATTCTAGAACAATCTAGAGAGAATGCTAGTTTAATATTTAAGACATCCATTTATTATTTCCCTTTATTGTTCTTTTTAATATTAGCAGATTCATTTATATAGAGATAGATAATGAAAGATATGAATTATAAAAAAATGAGCTTACTAGTAATATTGTGTATTATCTTTTATATGCTAAGTGGAACTTTCAATGCTGGATCCTATTCAGCGCCATCTACTCCAAGTATAATAGTGTATAAAGGCGCAACATGCAATTGTTGTGATGATTGGATTGATCATTTAGAAGAAAATGATTTTATAGTTGATGCACAAAATAAAGACAATATGAATTTAGCTAAGTTGCAGCTTGGCGGAGTGCCACGTAATTTACAGTCTTGTCATACAGCAAAAGTTGGAGGTTATATAGTTGAAGGCCATGTTCATGCTGAACAAATTTCTAAAATGTTAAAAGAAAAGCCTTCGATTAAAGGACTTACAGTTCCTGGAATGCCAATAGGTTCGCCTGGTATGGAAGGATATATAAATGAACCTTATAATGTACTAGCTTTTAATGAAGATGGTAGTTTCACAGTCTATGCTAGTTACAATCAATGAGAATCTAGTTTTTCAATTCTTTGTTGGTGTCTACCACCTTCGAATTCAATTTTTAGCCACTTTTCGATTAAATCTATTGCGTCTTCTGGCTCAACAAATCGTGAGCCAAATGATAGAACATTAGCATCATTATGCAATCTTGATAGTTCTATAATCTTATCTGAACCACCATAAAAAACAGCTGCTCTTACGCCTTTAAATCTATTAGCAGCCATTGCTTCACCTTGCCCCGATCCTCCAAAAATAATTCCCATAGTATTATCATTCTCTGATATAAACTTTGCTGCAGGATTAATAAAATCAGGGTAGTCGTCTTTAGATTCATATTCAAATGCTCCAAAATCTTTGATATCATAATTGAGATTTGATAGATATTTTTTGACATATTCTTTCAGATCAAAACCAGCATGATCAGTAGCCAAAACAATTGTTATATTATTCACTTAGATATTCCCTTATCTGATTTTTAATATCTTCTTTTGTGAAATTAAAATGTTGTGCGACATCATTCCCTGGAGCAGATAATCCAAAATTATCAACACCGATTTTTAATCCATCTTTACCAACAAATTTTTCCCATCCTAATGTTGTTCCTGCTTCAATTGAAATTCTTTTTTTACAGCTAACTGTAAGGATGTCATTTTTATAACTTTCTGATTGTTTCTCAAAGAGCTCCCAACATGGTATATTGACAATTTTTATATTATGATCGGATTCTTCTGCAATAGATAGCGCAAGATTTAACTCTGATCCTGTTGTAAATATTACGGCATCAGGATTATCACATTTTAATGCTGTATACGCACCTTTTTTTACGCCGTCTCTAATAATATTTTTATCTAGAGTGCTTACAGGAAGTTTTTGTCTCGTTAGTAATATTGCGCTAGGATTATTTTCATTTTCCATAATTGTTTCGAAGCAAAAATGTGTTTCAATTGCATCTGATGGCCTAAAAACAAGCAAGTCAGGTATTAAACGTAGTGACATTATATGTTCAACAGGTTGATGAGTTGGCCCATCTTCTCCAACAAAGATAGAGTCGTGAGTGAATTCATACATAACATGTAATTTTTGGATAGCAGATAAACGTATTGCTGAACGCATATAATCGCTGAATACTAAGAATGTTCCTCCAAAAGGAAAAAGGCTTCCATATAAACTGATACCATTCATAATAGCGCCCATCGGAAATTCTCTTACTCCAAATGGAATATTTCGCCCCTCTAAATTTGATGCAGAAAAATCTCCATAAGTGCTAGCAAAGTTTGTAGTGCAGTTTGAGCCATCAAGATCAGCTGATCCTCCTACAATGGTAGGTATATGAGAAGCAAATGTATCTAATGACATACCAAAAGCTTTTCTGGTAGCAATAACTTCACTAGGATCAAAATTTACTAAATCTATATTTTTTAGTGCTGAAGCTATATGAAATGGAGAGTTTTCTTTTCTTAAATCAGATATGAGTTCTTGAATAGATTCAAAGTTTCTTTGGAAATATTCTTTTACTTCAGATGGACAATAAAAAGATTCATTTTCTGGTAGACCTAGATTTTTTTTAGTGCCAATAATTTCTTGTGGACTAAATGGGGCTCCATGAGATTTGCTAGTATTTTCAAGAGTTGCACTTCCTTTTGCAATTGTTGTATTTCCAATAATAATACTTGGTAAATCAGATTCTTGAGCCTTATTTATTGCGTTTCTTATTTCGTCATGATTATGACCATCTATTTCTTGCACATCCCAATTCATAGATTTAAACAATTCTGTATAATTTGTAGAGTCACAACGGGAAGTTTCACCAGCTATCTGTATATCATTTTTATCATAGAACATTATTAATTGCGATAATTTCCAATGACCTGCCAATGTTGCTGCACCGATAGCTATAGGCTCTTGTAAATCACCATCACCAGCTAATACATAGGTATATTGTTTTCTTTCTGATAAAGATTTTGCACTTAGCATTCTTTCTGCTAATGCCATACCTGTCGCCATACCAACTCCTTGTCCTAATGGGCCAGTATTTGCATCTACTCCAGGAGTTTCGATTTCAGGATGACCAGGTGTTCTGCTATCTAATTGTCGAAAATTTTTCAAGTCTTCCATTGTAAGAATATCAGATAAATAAAGTAGTGTATATAATAGCATGCACGTATGCCCAACGGATAAAACTAGACGATCTCTGGAATGCCAATCAGGATTATTAGAATCAAAAACAAGATATTCTGAATATAGAATGTATGAAAAGTCTGCAAGAGACATAGGGCCTCCAGGGTGTCCAGAATTTGCTTTTCTGACACTATCAATTACAAGTCCTTTGATTACATTTACAGTAAACTGATCTTTATCACTTTTTTCCCAACTAGTAAATGTATCTAATTCTTTATAGTTCATAGACTGTACATTTCGTTAATGGTTTCAATAGGATTTTCTGATTTAAATACTTCAGATCCTGCTACCAGTATATCTGTACCAGCATTGATTACTTCTTTTGCATTATGCATTTTAATGCCACCATCCACTTGAATAGCAATCTTATCTCTCATATTTTTTTCTTTTAATGTCGCATCAATAGAAGCAATCTTTTCTAGCGTAGCAGGAATAAAGCTTTGTCCGCCAAATCCAGGTTCAACTGACATAATAACTATGTAATCAATAAAGGATAAGTATTTTTCTAAAACTTTAAATGGAGTTTTCGGTTTAATTGCTATTCCACATCTTAGATTATTTTTTTTAATCATATTAATAATAATTTTTGGGGGAAATGTAAATCTCGGCTCCGTTGCTTCTATATGAAAAGAAATAGCATCTGCACCTGCATTAATAAATGCCGGAACCATATCAAATGGATTGCTTACCATTAAGTGAACATCAAAGAAAAGATTTGAATGAGGTCTTATTGATTTCACTACATCTGGTCCAAAGGATAAATTTGGAACAAATTGTTGATCCATAATGTCTAAATGGAGCCATTGTGCTTTTGATTCATTGCATAGCTTTAATTCATTTTGAAGATTAGAGAAATCTGCTGCAAGTAAGGATGGTGCTATGATATGGTTGTTATTTTTCTGCATTTTCGATGATAAATAACCTACGTATTATTTTTTTTCAAAAAAAAGGAATTGTTGGAATATTTCGATGTTTTTTTTACTTTGTAGACCGACTAGTCGGTTTATGAAAAAACAACAAAAAGATAAAAAAGAATTAATTATATCATCTGCACTTCGCGTAATGTCTAAAAAAGGATACTATGGAAGTACAATGGATGATATTGTAGCAGATTCAAAAATGAGCAAAGGCGCTATTTATCATTATTATAAATCCAAAAAAGAAGTTTATTTGGGAGTGATTGAATCATTAGAAAATGAATATACAGAGCTATTTGCTAAAATTAATAGCGAACCTACAACAGCAAAAACATTAAAGAAATTGTTTACCACTGTTTCAAGTCAGCTAAAAAAAGATCCAATTTTTTTTAAATCTTTTTCAACTTTTTGGTCAATTTCAAGACATGATAAAGATTTCAGAAAAGCAATACAGA
>CESQ01002027.1_pt1 | contig 12021 bp, 11 predicted proteins | sample 361401 | NCBI WGS metagenome assembly CESQ01 (sample SAMEA2622119, study PRJEB7988) | marine metagenome | isolation source: saline water (ENVO:00002010), including | reverse complement strand
GCTAAACCTGACTCCCTATCAATCTCAATCGCCCTGTCGAAAGAGACAAGTGCATCAATTACTGGAATCTGATCTACCTTGCCCGTCTCATCACGATGATGGTCTGCGTCAACAAGACTGAGTCTTCCCTTCATGATGTGTAATGTAGACGAGTTCCAGCTTTCCTCCGGTGCTTCTTCCAGAGTTTGACGAGCAGATTCCGGCGATCCGCTGGTTAACCAGAGTTGACTCAGTCTACCTCTAGCCTCTGAATCTCCTGGGGAGTTGTGGAGATGTTCCTCTAGAACCTCTATTGAGGCGTCTGTCCTACCGTCGTTTTCGAGTATCTCAGACTCTAAAATAACAGTATATTCGCCCAGGGCGTTGGCTCTTCGTAGGGATTTCATCGCGTCCTTCATGGAGCCGGCCTCAGCAGCAACCAGTCTAGCCTTGAGTGTCCAAGCCTGACCGAAATTCTGATCCCTCTTGATTGCCGATTCTACCGACTCCAATGCTGGTCTGAACTCACCGAGCATCAGTTGCTTGGTTGCCTTTTCGACCAAAGCCGGCGCGGTTTCTGACGAGTAAGGGCCTCCTTTACCTGACTCCTTCGCTCTCTGGGCTATTTGAGAGAGGTCGCCATCCATGGCAGAGAGAGAAGTCGGGACGCCCAGGCCCTCTAGTCTCTTCGTGTTTCTAACATAGCGTTCGTCTTCAGTGCCATCCAACAGAACGAGTTGCTCGTTTAGTAGGTCTATATCATCCGGAACAATTGCAAGTAGCCTCTCTAGAGTCCTATCAAGAGAGTCAAGATCTCCGCTTTTCCTCTGGATGTCAGAAAGTGAGCGAAGAGCTGTCTCGTCCTCTGGATCCAAGTCGTTCGCTCTGTGGTAGCAGTCTGCAGCCCAATCAAACCTTTCGATGGAGTGGAAAAGTTCGCCCAATCTCCGATGCTCATTGGCAGAAAGCTCGACGTCCTCGGCCTTCATCTCGGCCTCCGTGAGGATGGCAGCTAGCCTTTTCGAGAGCGGTTTAAGTCCCTGGACTATTATCCTCTCTTCTTCAGGATCGCCCTCTTCATAGTGCTCCAGCAAAGACTTGGCTGCATGACTCGCTATTGCGCATGACTCGCTATTACTGACTGGTATACCTTGATTGAACAGTAAGGACTCTGCTGCCTCTAGAGACTTGTGTACTCCCAATAGTTCGTGGACTTCAGGAGCGTCGGAAAGAATGGTGTCGACCCCCCTGGAAAGGAGATCTAGCTTCTCCGAGGTCTGGACCAGGTTTCCTTTCATCGAACCGATCTTAGATGCAAGCTTCTGTCTCTGCCTGAGTACGGACTTGTGCTTTATCCATAGAACAAATAGAGTGATCGACAGTAACCCGTAGAGAGTCATGACGACCATGGTGGTCTCTTGCATCACTCCCAGCGGGCATGAGAGACTTTTGATGGCTTCTGCTACTGATGCCCCTCAGATGGCCATTAACACTGGGTCAAAGTGCAGCCATACAAGTGCTAGTTGTATCTCATTCCAGATCTCTGATGGAGAACGCCTGAACTCCAAGTTTCAGAGATTGGGGGCCCACTGTCTTACCTACGACATTGGTTATTCCAGCGCCAGATGCTAGTTCGTGAATCCTATCTGTCACCTTGCCCGAGAAGACTAGTCCTTGGGCTCCTTCGGTTTCACCGAGAGCAGCCTCTAGGTCCTTCGCACTAACGGGCTCAGAGCCACTTCCATCGGACTGAACAATTACTGTGTAGTTTCTCTTGAGTCCGTCCATCATCGGGGCCCATCCCTTGATCTCAGCTGATGCTTCCATAGTCGGTTTTCCCTTGCCGACTGATGCATCGTCATCCTTCTGGATCTCTGTCTGAATCCTAGCGACTGCCTTAGATGCCGGTTCTTTCTGTCCTAGACACTTGGTCACGACCTTGCCCTCTAGATGCTCGACTTCCCTACTCTGCGGCGCAAATGCTACATGAGTCAGTGACTTACCTAGTGTGCCACTAATCTCCATTAGCAGTAGCTTACCACCTCTGTCTCCATCCAAGAAAGCGGTAACTGTCTTCTTCTTGGATGCCAACTCCGCTAGTTCCGGCTTGATTCCCGATCCCATGGTTGCGATAGCATTGTTAATCCCGTACTTCAGTAGGTTTCGGACATCATTTCTACCCTCAACTATGATGATTGCATCCGAGTTCTTCACATTTGGACCGGCAGTCATCTCTTGGTAGTCTGTCTCTGTATCAAGTGTCAACACTGCTCTGACCTCGTCGAGGATATTCTTCGACTCCCCAGATGCAGAGTTCACAATGTTCAGGAGAAGCTGCTTTGCTCTGTCGATAACGTGATCTCTCTTCGCAGACCTAACGTTCTCGATCTCCTTTACCTTGATTACGGCCTTGCATGGCCCTATCCTATCGATAGTCTCCAGTGCAGCACCGATTACTGCAGTGCTAACCTGATCTATCGAGGAAGAGACTTCTAGGGTTCCCTGGACTCGTCCCTTGTGGTTGTTCAAACTAACATCCACGTGTCCGATTCTCCCGGTCTGCTGGAGTTTCCTGAGCTGTAGTCCTTCTCCTAGAAGTCCCTCGGTCTGGCCGAAAATTGCACCTACGACGTCTTTGCGTGCTACGGTACCATCGACTCTGATTGTTGCATGTATTACGTATTTTCCTTCATTTGCCATATTTTTCAAATCCTTTGCTTCTCGGCCCCAAACCGGGGCCTTGCCCCCTATTTTGCCAATTTGGCTGGGGGGGTTCGGATGGGCGCAAGGCGCCCGCGAGTGGGCTGATAAGCAGTTTACCGGGCGATAGGGGTATAGATGAATCCTCCTGTTTAACGAGGAGTCGTTTCTGATGCGATATACCCAGTGGTTAAGTCTAGTTTGTGTATCGGGATGCGTGGTAGAAGAGTCCTGGCTCGAAGATGATCGCTCTCAAGTATTCATGAATGCATCTATACTGGCTCTTAGAGACGGGCAATTATCCAATGGAGAGAAGAGGATCTTGGTGAAGCTAGCACACGCTTTGAGGCTCCAGGAGGACGAGCCGAAGCGGATTTACGATGCTATTCTATCTGGAAAGACGGACATGATCAGTGGAGATAAGTTAGGGCATAGCGAGAAGGTACTAGTGTACGGCCAAGTACTGGAAGCCATGCTAATCCACACTGATAGATCAGAAGAAGTGATTGCCCAAATTGCATATCTTCGAAAGATGTTCGCTATTGAGGAGGCAGAGCACAGGGCCATTTCCAGAAGTCTGGATCGGCAGTTGGAGGAAATCGTCCATCGGTCCTTCATAGACGAATATAGAGTTCGTCTGAATGAGACGGGTGACGCGCTAAGACAGATTTCTTCACAGCTACTGGAGCGAGTTGTTCGTCGATAGCGTCAAATTGCTAATACGGAATCAGTAGTTGAAATGGGCGGAGTATTGGTACTTGATGAATTCCTTGAGAGCCAATCGAAGAGAGTGCACAAATCCCACAAGAAGCTCGCCAGAGTAGTTCGTGAGGCATACCCGATCGGAGTACCCGCACTGATCATGAAATCTAGTACAGATAGGCTGGGAGCGTCTGCCGGATACGCCTTCCACCTCGGAACTCCGGATGACATCCTCAGGAGGATTGCTTCCTGGTTGATTACAAATTCTAAGGGCAATCAGGATGTACTGTGGAGGCTAATGCGAGAGCTATGGTCAAGGCACGGAAGGGAGGATGTTGCTCTTTCTGCCCTGCTTCTGGCGAATTTGGACCACAGGGCGGCTGGTACAGACCCATGGGGTCTACTATCTTCATTAATCAATTCTAAGGAGCCTGCAGATGCACTCCTGCTAAGTATTGAGGAGGTGCTTAGAGCAGGTCATGGAGGGCCAAGTAATGAACAGTATAGATCATGGTGCTCTGGTAGTAAGGTGCAGACTCACCTAGCGCTTATTTCAGCGTTCGCCAGCCAAAACTCGGGGTTAGAAATCCCTCCGCAGATCATTTCACTACTCCTTAACGTAGATGTACCAGACGGCGATTCTCTTCTGGGTCGTATCAGAGACAGGTTTTCAGAACTCGAACCATAGTACTAATTCGTCCTTAGCCTCCGTGAATGCCATGGTCGAGCGCCTGTTGCCATCGGATGACCCCGTAGCAGAGGAAGTTCTCGAGTGGACCATAAAGAGAGATGCCCAAGACATTGCCCAGTTAATGGAGTGGCTAGTGGGAACCACTGCAAGGAAGGATCGAGAGATGCTGATAAACCGTGCATTGGATCTGATGGAAGAGATTGATCATGCATTAAAGCGGCTTGACGAGCTAAGGTGAACTTATGCGGTCTCTATTGCTTGCTGGGGGGAGATCCTCCAGAATGGGGATAGATAAGGCAATGATTGAGGTGGACGGTATCTGCATGATTTCAAGAGTAGTCAAGGCACTGACTCTCGCAGGACTAGAGCCGATCAGGATCGCAGTGGCTAATCCTGAAGATATCGAGAAATATGGTAGTGAAGTAGGCCCGGAAGCAGATATTGAGTGGGTTTTGGATGCCAGAACTCACGCTGGTCCGATTGATGCTATTGAGGAGGCGCTTCTGGACTCTGGATGCAGTGAAATTCTACAGTTAGCGGCAGTAGACTACCCCTGGGTTACAGGGGAGCTGTTCATCTCTCTACAGGAGGGTTTGGATGATGGTAATGCCCTAATCATGCCCCATGATGGAGAGAGGTCCCACCCTCTTCTGGCATTGATTCGGAGCGAGGACGTTCTAGGAATGATTCATTCTGACAGGAGGCCTCTCAGAAAGCAGTTCGCAGAGGTCAAGCATTCGATACTGATTGAAGAGCCTGAAATCCTTCGAAACGTGAATTCACCCGGGGACCTCAAGTGACACTCCTCCAGAGCAGAGAAGATCGATAATCTCGGGGTATAGGGCATGCTCGACCTTCTTGACTCTATCCTGGAGTGACTCCTCATCATCGTCAGGGAGAATGCGCACTTCTCTTTGAGCGAGAATGGGCCCCGAATCAACGCCCTCGTCAACTAGGTGTACGGTACACCCCGTGGTTTCGACGCCCGCAGCGAGTGCGTCTCGATGAGCATGGGCCCCTGGGAAATCTGGAAGTAGAGACGGGTGGATATTCAGGAGTCTTCCCTTCCATATTGCTACGAAAGATGGTGTCAGGATTCTCATATAACCACTGAGAACAACTAGTTCTACTCCCGAGGATTTGAGTTGTCTAAGAATCATACTCTCGTGAGCTAGACGACGCTCGGTGCTCTGCAGACCCTCTGGAAGTGGAATACCCATGGTGGCGATTCCGGCACTCCTTCCATGCTCTAGGCCTCCAGCATTTTCACTATCTGCGATTACCAGAACTGTCCGATGACACCTAGGCTCGGAAGACTGGAACGCCAGTAGGGAAGAAAGTCCCGATCCGCCCCCGGAAACCAGAACGGCCAACCTGAGCGGCTCTTCGATAGAAGCGGCTCTAGGCAGAACGAATGGCGCCTCCATGTCTTTCTGGCGGGGAGTGTCCGCTTGAGTCTTCGGATAACTCAGACTTAAACGAAGGCGGGGTTACCGATGGGTGTAGTTATGGAAAGAATAGCCACCTTGACGAAATTGTTGAGAGATACTGCGTAATCCAGCAATCCCTTTCTAAGTCGTTTTTACCTTGGTTTAGGATTTCTGTTCATAGGTTTTGCAATAATCGGCCTTTGGGTTCCGGGATGGCCCACGGTTTCTTGGGCTGTACCAGCGGCCTTTCTCTTCTCATACTCTAGCGAGAGAATGTTCAGGTGGACTCTTACGAATCGGTTCTTCGGCTCCGCGATGTTCGATTACTACGCAACTGGAAAGACGGTGCCTAGTCATGCAAAAATAGCAATCATCGCGCTTATTGGATTGATGTCTTCCGCTTCGGCGGTCTTCGTCTGGAAGGTTTCTACACTTGGCGATGGAGAAGTTTTCGAGCCATCCTCATGGAATGGTGCTGATCCGGGATATGGCGCTGTAACCATTATCCTAGTGGGGCTTTTCGGCATGTTTTACGTGACAACCAGAGTCAGAATCAGAGAAATGGGCTGACTCAAACTCTTTTTGCAGATGACCAATCCGCGGATATAGAGAAACATGGACTTCGACACAATCTCAGTAAGAGGAAAGAGTAAGCCAGACCCGACAACCGGTGCGATAGTGCCCCCGATATACCAAACTGCAACCTATGTATTGGAGGAGATCGGGGTCGACAAGGGGTTCGACTACACTCGCTCATCCAATCCCACTAGGCAGGATCTAGAGGAGCACTTGGCTGCATTGGAGGGAGGGAAGTATGGAATTGCTTTCTCCAGTGGAATGGCAAGTGCGGACAGTTGTATGAAGCTTCTAAGGCAGGGAGATCACGTTGTCTGCTGTGATGACGTGTATGGAGGGACTGCTAGACTTTTCAACAACCTGATGACAAACTACGGAGTCGAGTTCACCTACGTTGACTCACAGGTGGCAGAGAATGTCCAGAAGGCTATACGACCAGAGACAAAGATGGTGTGGGTGGAAACCCCAACAAATCCACTGTTGAAGGTGACCGATCTAGAGGCTGTAGGGAAGATCGCAAAGAGTAATGATCTGCTTTACGTTGTGGACACCACTTTCGCTACCCCGGTTTTCCTCAGGCCACTGGAGTATGGGGCTGATCTGGTGCTTCACAGTACCACGAAGTATCTGAGTGGACATAACCAGATTATCGGGGGTGCAATAATTACCGATAGAGACGACCTATATGATCAGTTGAAGTATATCCAGAAGAGCGTTGGAGCGGTCCCTAGCCCATTCGATTGCTGGTTAGTGATTATGGGCCTGAAGACTCTTCATCTGAGGATGCAGAGGCATTGGGAGAATGCGGAGAAGATAGCGTCCTACTTGGAGGAACATCCGAAGGTATCCAAGGTGGTCTATCCTGGATTAGAATCACATCCCATGCACCACGTAGCCAAAAGTCAGATGAAAGGGTACAGTGGGATGATCTCGTTCGAGTTGGAGGGCGGACTGGAGGCTGGTAAGAAATTGATGAATTCGGTCGAGTTGTGCCTTCTTGCTGAGAGCTTGGGTGCTGTAGAGACTATGATCACCCACCCTGCAACTATGACTCATGCGGAGGTTCCTAGAGAGGAGCGTTTGGCTAGAGGGTTTGAAGACGGCCTAGTCAGGCTCTCCGTGGGAATAGAGGACGCAGATGACCTGATTTCTGATTTGGAGAAGGCCTTCGAAAAGGTGTAATCATTCCCATTCGTCTGGTTCCCAACCGTTCTCTCTGAGCCAATCGTCATTATAGAACTTCGAAAGGTATGGGTTTCCGGCATCTGGGAGAACTGCGACCACCATGGCGTCCTGACCATTTTCCTCTGCCTCCTTGGCAATATCGATAGCCACCTTGATCGAGCCACCACATGAGCCTCCGCAGAACATCCCCTCCTTTCTTGCGAGGGCTCTCGCCCATTGGAAGCACTCGCCGTCATCGACCTGATGAATCTCATCAATTACAGAGAAATCAGTTGCAGATGGGATAAAATCCTCTCCGAAGCCTTCGACCTTGTACGTATCTGGCTCTCCCATTGTCCCCTCTTCGAACCATTGTTTGAGAATGGATCCCACTGCGTCGACCCCCACGATCTTTGGTGGTTCTGAACCATTTGATGCGGCCATCTCCTTCAATGACTTGGAAGTCCCCGAAATCGTCCCACCCGTACCCATCGTAGCTACGAAGTGAGTTATCTTGCCTCGGGTCTGCTCCCAAATCTCCGGTCCAGTTGAGAGGTAGTGAGTCAGTGGATTTGCCTCGTGCGAGTATTGGTCGGGATACCAGGCTCCGGGTATCTCTCTAGCCAGTCTAGCAGCAACTTCGTAGTATGAACGGGGGTCCTCCTTCTCTACTGCGGTAGGGCAAACGTGGACCTCAGCACCCATGGCTCGTAGGAGGTCGATCTTCTCCTTGCTCATCTTGTCTGCCATTGTGAAGATGCATCGATAGCCTCTCTGTGCTGCAACCATCGCAAGTCCTATTCCAGTATTTCCAGAAGTCCCCTCGACAATCGTCCCTCCTGGTTTCAGTAGTCCCTTCTCCTCCGCATCCAGAACCATCTGCAATCCGATTCTATCCTTGATGGAGCCGCCAGGGTTGCACCTCTCTAGCTTGACCCAGACAGAAGATTTTCTCAGGCCCTCCGTAATTCTATTCAATCGAATGAGGGGCGTATTGCCTATGGCTGACACCAAGTCCTCATAGGTATTGGAACGAGGTTGCGATGGGTTGGACACAGTGGTGCATCGAACCCCGCTGTATGATGGTTTTCACTCAGAGTTTCTTGATGTGTTGTAGTAGTTCCATCCAGCAAAAGGTAGGCTCCAGAAGACACCTCCCAAAGCGGCGAATGGAATGAGCATGAGCCAATATGAATACACGCTAAGTGATGGCCCTCCTAAAGTTGCACCGAATACAGGAAAAATGAGGGTGCCAAAAGAGGCTGGAATGAGATGATATAGACTAAGTCTCACATTGAGTTTTTCCTCCCAGATTTTCCTAGTTAGAATCGGGGGTAATAGGGCTATACAAAGAAAGCCGATTGCTGCACCGCCGCATGACTCGAATATCATATCGCCTAGAGACAGAAGTAGAAGCATCAAGATAGCAATCATTACGCCGGATACCGCTCCGCTGGAGAGGATTTGCTTCCAATTCAGGTACTCACCTAATGTCTGAAGAGGCGGGTCCCTGTAAATATCATTGCCATATCATGCTGGTTAGCGGCCTCAATTACTTCATCATCACGAATTGAGCCTCCCGGTTGCACAATACTGGTAATCCCGATTTCATTTGATGTGTCTATCCCATCGCGGAAGGGAAAAAAGGCATCGGATATCATCATGGCTCCCTTTGCTCTTTCACCCGCCCTCCTTGCAGCAATTCGGACTGACTCAACCCGACTAGTCTGCCCGGGACCAACTCCCACGGTAGAGTAACCATTCTCTGTCTTACGTACTAGAATAATCGCATTAGACTGGACTTCTGCAATCACGGAGGTACCGAACCTAGCTAGATTTAGCTCGTCCTCGTCAAGGGTCTTTTCGGTGACATGGCTTACATTTTCCCAATCGATGTTAGGAATGCCCTGGATTTGAGATAGCCAACCTCCCTGCACTTGTCGAATCTTTGATTCATCTGTAAGTTCTCCTAATGGATCAAGAGTCAGAATTCTCCTATTCTTGCTCTCAGAGAGAATCTCCAATGCATCCGATTCGTATCCGGGGGCAATCATGCATTCGAAGAAGTGATTGCCAATCGACTCCGCAGTTTCTCTCTCAACCACCTTATCGAATGCGATCACGCATCCGAATGCGCTCTCGGGATCACTGGCAAGTGAGTTTTCCCAGGCTGAAACCTGATTCTGGGAGACAGAGGCTCCGCAGGGATTTGTGTGCTTGATGACTATACAAGAGTGAACACCGAAATCGCAAGTCTGCGAGATAGACCTGACCAGCCTTAGCGCAGCATCGAGATCTAGGTAGTTGTTGTATGAGAGCGGCTTGCCACCATGTTGAACGGCTCTAGAGAGGCCTCTTGCAGCTCCATGAGATGGGAAGAAAGAAGCAGGTTGGTGAGGATTCTCCCCATACCTTAGTTCTACACCTTGCTCTGAGGACGTCAGAATCCTATTTGGAATCGTTCTTTCCGTGAATCTCCCCCACAACTCGTTAGAAACCGCAGAGTCGTATGCTGCGGTAGATTGGAATGCCGATATTGCCAAGTCCCTCCTCATTCCCAAATCGACCCCAGAGGGGTTCCCTTCGGTTTCTGACAGTGCTTCCAGTACCGATCGATGCTGATCTGGGTTTGTGATTACAATGACGTCTGCATGGTTCTTTGCCGCCGATCTCACCATCGTCGGTCCACCAATATCGATCATCTCGATCAGTTCCTGATCACTCGCGGGGGGGTCCCGCGCAGCGGTTTCTTCGAAAGGATACAGATTTACACAGACCATGTCAATTGACCCATATCCCATTTCCACCAGTTTTTCCATATCCTGTTTCGAATCTCGCCTGGCAAGTATTCCCCCATGAACCGCAGGATGTAGGGTCTTGACCCTGCCATCGAATATCTCGGGATGACCGGTAGCATCGGATACGTCCATTACTTCGATTCCTGAATCTCTGAGTCTGGATGCGGTTCCTCCCGTCGATAGAATTGTCCATCCCATGGATTGTAATGATGCAGCCAGTTCTTCGATTCCGGTTTTATCCCAGACGCTGATCAGCGCTGTGGGTCGCTCCATGTGAATCCGTGTGTGAAGGAGGCTTGAAGGTTCGTGGTCGCTATTCGCCCCTAGCGGAAATGACCTGATCGATGCGTAGCATCCCCATTGCCGTCTCAGTGGCCGTTTGCAAGGAGTTCTCAATTACTGACCTAGGGTGCCAGACCCCTTCGACTATCCATTTCTTGCCATCCTCGGAGATTCCCACGGGGGGTTCCCCCAACGTTGTAGATCTTAGTTCCAGAATACGGTCCAGCGGCTCCCCTCCAGCGTTCTCAACAAGTGTGGAGGGTATCGTCTCCATGGCTCTAGCAAACGCCTCCATTGCAAGTCTCTCCCTACCTGCCTGTTTCTCTGAAGCCAATCTAACTGCGTGAGCGATTCTGCTGTGTATAGCTCCTGCCCCCGGAAGGACGTACTCATTCAATGCCAACGAAGTAGATCTGAGCGAGTCGTGTATTCCTCTGATTACCTCCTCTGTACCTGTCTCACCTGCACCTCCTATCTCTATAGTCACAACTGATGGGTTAGGACATTCCTCGATTCGAATCACATCTTCTACCTCATTAGAAGCTGGCTTCCTCTCCCATGACGCGCTACCGCACTTGCCCAAGTCAGACTCCCCTATATCGAGCGGGCTTTCCACTATCGTTGCCCCCGTTGCATCCGAAGCGTTCCTCAATTCAGAAGAGTCTAGGCCCTCCACGGCTAGAATAGATTTCTCGCAGAGCATATGCAGGATGTCCTTATCGATCTCACCAGAGCAAAGAACTACCCTTGCACCAGAGTCGAGGATGCTTCTGGAAATGTCCTCCTTCCTGTCCTTCTCGGCTCCGATGAACGAGTCCAAGTCGTCGGCACTCGTGATTTTCATTTCTGCATCTCTGGACATTTCTCTTATCTTCAGCTCTCCATTAAGACATGCTACCTTTGCATCTCGTATGTTGTTGGGCAGGTTGTCCATCAGTACTCTTCTACGGAGAATAATCCCGTTAACCAACCGGGAGTCTCGGATGCTCCCGGTTCCGCTCTTGAACATAGAAACATGTTGGGCAGATGCCTCTCCCCTGCTGTCTAAAACTGTGCTAAGAGCCTTGACAATTAGAGGTGGGAAGGATCCGAGTGCCGTGTCTGCAACTTTGCCTCTGAGAGATGTCTCAGCCACTTCCAATAGCTTCTTCTCGTCGCATTTCCTCAGGTCGGACTCTATCTGTAATCTGGCAGTCTGGAGTGATATTTCGTATCCATCAACCAGGGTTAGAGGATGGAGTCCCTTCCTGAATAGGTTATTCGCCTCGATTAGCAGTGACCCGCACAGTAGCATCGTGGTTGTTACCCCGTCACCACAGTCCTCCTCTTGCGACTCTGCCATGGAGACCATCATTTTGGCAGCGGGATGCCTTACCAGAAGCTCGGCCACTATCTTCGCTCCATCGTTGGTGACTGCCGTTGTACCGTCCGTCTTGTAGAGCATCTTGTCAAGACCTCGGGGTCCAAATGTTGGCTTCAGAAGATCTGAGAATACTCTCGCTGCAACTATGAGCTTCTCTTGGACTTCAGTACCGCTGGTGACCTTGGTGCTGTGTGGGGTGATTGCGACCTTGGGTCTATCTGAGTCACCTCCCATGATGGCTTTCGGCACGAAAGGCTGACATGAATGCTTTGAGGGGGCAAAACGCACCAATTGTTAGCAAAAGACACGAATGTCTATGATAGTTAAAACTCAGGA
>CESQ01158012.1_pt1 | contig 12025 bp, 12 predicted proteins | sample 361401 | NCBI WGS metagenome assembly CESQ01 (sample SAMEA2622119, study PRJEB7988) | marine metagenome | isolation source: saline water (ENVO:00002010), including | reverse complement strand
ACCACCACGCTCTAGAGCTTGGACAATTTCTTCTAATCGTTCTATTGCTTTACTATAATTCATTTCTTCACTCATTATTTTCACCTATTTTCTCTATTTCATCGATTGTCGCTTTTGCACTACCATCACTTAAAGCAAGGATTACTTGCTGGCCCTTTGCTAAATCTTTGGTATTACTTACTAATGTACCAGTTCCATCAGTAATCATACTGTATCCTCTATCCAAAACATTTCTTGGATGAGCTGAATTTAGTGATGATTCGATGACGGCTAATTTTGTTGTTTCATATGCCAGTGACTTTTGTATAGATAATTGCATTGCATTACACAGAAATTGTAATTTTTTTCTAGCATTGTAAACACCGTTGAGTGGCGCATTAAGCAGTCGAGATTGAATTAATTGTAGTCTACTTCTCCAATCAAGGAATAGTCGAGTTGTTGCCTCATCTAGTCGTTCTGAAAAGTGAATAGCCAATTGTTGCTGATAATCATATTCAGGAACACATCGCTCTATCGCATTTGATGGAGTAGATGCACGTAAATCTGCTACTAAATCTGAAACCAATAGGTCTGATTCATGACCAACCGCTGAAACAATCGGAATGTTTGATGTGATAATTGCTCGAACGACCGGTTCAAGATTAAATGCCCACAAATCTTCAGGAGCACCGCCTCCCCGGCCTACGATAATCAAATCTACAGGAGGTAAATCCAATTTCATAGCAATCGTTGGGTTAGATAATTTTCCAGCTGCTAATATGGCTCGAACAATTTCATTTGGTGCATTTTCACCTTGAACAGTTACTCCAATTATGGTTCTTCTAAGTCTAGGCCAACGGTTCTCAATTAAACGATTCATATCAGCTAGTGCTGCAGAGGCAGTGCCAGTAATTATGGCGATATGTTTGGGAATCATTGGTAATTTCATTCTTGGACGATCTAACAATCCTTCTTTTCTCAATGTTTCAATAAGGAGTTTTTTTTGTTCTTCAAGGAGTCCTAATTTGTTTACTGGCTCAATTTTGTTTACCACTAATTGAATCTTACCAGCTTTGGTATAGAGATCGAGATTAGCGATTACTACGACCACACTTCCTTCTTCGATAATCGGGTCGATATGACACCTACCTTTCCATATTACAGCATTAATTTGGCCATCTGAATCCCTTAATGTGAAATATGTATGACCACTTGGATATTGCTTCCATTGGGTTATTTCGCCAGTGATAACTTGATTTTGAAATAAATTTTCATTTCTTAATGTATTTCTTACCAAATTGACAAATTGTCCAACTGGTATTGGCCCGGTAGTTAGTTCACTGCCGTGGCTCATATTGTTTTATTATAGTCAAGGGTTATTGAACATGTTCAACATTATTCCTCAGACGATAGTTGATTATCTTGCTTAGCCTGTTCCCTGCGTTTTCTAGTTTGGAAATTTTGCCTTAATTCAACCTCATCGAGTTTTTTCTTGATTTTGTTGCGTAAAAATCGAACCACAATTACAACTGCTACTACGTCAATGATTAGGATCAACCATTCAACATAAGTCCAATCGTTAAACATTTGAATCACTCACAGGGGTGGGCGGATATCGATTTCACAATCATCAGCAGGCATTCCAATACATCCTAATCGAGCACCCTGTTCAACCATATAATCATCTAATCCAGGAGGTAGTATTTCTGGTAAAGGCACATCACCAGAGAGTAAAGTAATCATGCAAGTACCACATGTTCCAGAGGTACAGTTGGTTGGGATATTGACTCCAGCAGATTCAGCATGTTCTACGATAGTTTCACCTAATACGAGCCTTGTTTGACCTAATAATTTAGCACCCATGAAGAAACGGACAAGTTTGATTTGTTGCTCAGAATTCTCATCATGAGAATCAGAATTGGTCATTCAATCGCCTCATCGAACATCTTTGTGGCGAGTCCAGCGACCGGTTTGTTTGTTGAAGAACAGACCTGCTTTCTTCATCCACTTGTTGAACTTAGTTGCACCTGCACCAGTTCTCAAGATGAAATCTTCACGATCTTCTTGAGCTTGAATGTAGTCCTTGGCTGCGAGAGTTTGGTCAATCCAGTCATTGATGTCCATTAGGCCGCCACCTAGTGTACTCTCTTCAACAACTCGACTCATTTCATCTGCGTTAGCACCGGTTTGCTCAAGGTCTTTCTTGATCATATCATTAACAGATGAGAAGTCCATTGCTGCTGGCTTAGGCGGTACAGGGTTACGTGGACGCTTATCTTCCTCAATCAAGATACGGCTTCCATTGGCTAATCGCTCTTCGACATTATCAGCAAGTTCAGGTGAGAAAGTCTCTTCACATTCCCAACAGATGAATGACCATTCATTGGGGTTGTCCATATCTCTTGCTTGGCGAGGGTCCATTTCATCGCCACAGATTGGGCATGCATGGAAGATAAGAGCAGGAACATACTTGCGTCTAAAATCAACAATGTCTTGTGGAGTGCCTTCTAGTTCAAGCATTTCGTGATCTCTTGCTGCTTCAAGGCCTCTTGTCTCAAGTTGATCTCGAATCTTGACTTTTTGGTCATCCTTTCCTTCATCATAGAGATTGTTTTCTAATTTTACAATTAATTCAACAGTTTTACCTAAGCGATTCATGATGAGTTTCTTGGCTCTAAAGGCTTCAACCTTAGCAATCTTAAGTCGTTCTTTTTGTTCGGCAAGTTCAGTTAATACATCCTTTTGCTTACGCTTGAATTTAATCTCTTCAATCTTTGAATCAACTTTCTTTTCAGGTGCTAAAACTGAAGCTAGAAATCTTTCTTTACCATGTGAAGAGTGTGCTGAGTTGATGATTGAAATTACCCCATCAGCGATATCGGCTTTCAAACCATAGTTCTCAACTAGCATGTTGCGATCGATTTTCTTCAAATCGCCAATCTTTAGTCCAGCATCGGCTAATTGTTGTGCTGTCGTGTCATCAATTCCACGTCTTAATAGTGCAAGATATGTGTCCTTCTTTGCCATAGCATCCCCTCCGACAAGTGCAGGCCAAGCGTCACTCCTAAGAAAAACCTCTCGTATCAAAAAACATTGAATTTACTAGTATAATGCAGCAAAAAAGCAACATTGTGAGCCTATTCACTCCTCTTCGCTAAATTTTACAAAATCTTGTGTCAACTCTATCCAATCATCAAAATCTAACTCTTCTGGACGAGCGTCCATTCTTTCATCATCGATTAATTTTGAATAGGAATTTTTCCAACGTTGTGAGTACCAATTTGGAACCCTGTTTAATCTCCTTGGAACTGATTTGAGACTGGTTCTAAGTTTCTTACGTCGTTGATTAAATGCTTGGTGAATTATTTGTTTAACCAAACGCTTGTCGACCGGGAACTCTTCATGACTTGGCATCATTTCAATAAAGCAAGAATTCACTTTAGGATTTGGGCTAAAATGATGCGGCGCCACCTTTGCCAAAATGTCACATTGCCAATCAAGTAAAGCGGTCATGCCAAGTGAACCAACATCGGATTCATATTCCATGACTAATCTTTCAGCGAATTCTTCTTGAACAAGTAAGATAACTTTCACCAAACAATCATGCCACTGGTCGCGCAAAAATCTTGTCAATAAATCGATTAATGGTGAAGAAATCTGGTAAGGGATATTTGCTACAACCTTAGTTATATTAGATGGCCATTTGAGTTGTAATGCGTCTCCATGGTGAAGGATCAAGTCTTTGTTAGCAATATCTTTAGAAAACACATTACGAAGATGTCCAACAGCTCCAGCATCAATTTCAATTGCAGTTACTTTGCAGCCTGTTGCTAGTAAAGCCTCGGTCAATACTCCGGGACCTGGACCGATTTCCAATACGTGGTCACCTGCTGAAACTTCACCGAATTCAATTGATTTGGCAATTAATTCATCATTAATGAGGAAATGTTGTCCAAGAGATTTGTCATTATCTTGGATACTACGCAACAAGTCTACGAGTTGCCTTGCTCCTCTCATGCCGACACCGGTAACAGAAGTTCTGAAAGGCGAGGTTGTAGATTTTTGTCTTCAATTTCAGCAACAAAGCGCTTTGCTAATAGTTCAGCAGCATCTATGGCGCATGATTCATTCAATTGTTCTAATGTTGAGAATCCACTGGAGCCTCGAATTTCGACCATTTGTAAAGCCTTCTTTTTACCGATACCTGGCAGTAATTCAAAGGCATGCTGTTTGAGTGATAGTGGGCCTGCAATATTGAAGAAAGATTTGATGAAATGAGCTTGATTTTCCTCGATAAACATTTGTGTAACTAACGGTAAATCGCTCATTGCAGAACTTGATAATCGTTCCATCTTGGCCATTCCTAAGATATCACCAATCTCAGTTCGCTTGTTAGATTCTACTCCTACATAGATTCGTTCTCCCACCGCAGTAGCAGGATTTTTGCCAGCATATCTGCCTAGCATCATTTTACTTTCACCAAGGGCAACAATGACGTTGGTTTTCGAATCATTCTCGATAACTCTAGCCCACACTTCATCATCAAGTGGTGTTGGACGACGAGGTTTTTGTTGTCTTTGACTATTGCCTCGAGAGCCAACATTACGACGATTGTTACCTCTGCGTCGTTGTTGATTGTTTTGCTGACGAGATTGCGGAGGTTTAGCTACTTTTTTTGGGACTTCAACTCGACCTTCCGCAGGCCTTGATGGGAGATAGTTTGATTGAGAAACAACTGATTTTTTCTCCATCTTTTTTGGAACTTTGATTCTACGGTCACGACTGAAACCGCTCATAATTATCACCTAGTTAGCATCACTCGAAGCCAACATGTTGTCTAACAACATCGAGAATATGATTGATTTCAGAGTCATCGATTGCGATTCTTTTTGAAACCAAAACAGCCTTGATATCATCAGGATACATTGGGATTAGTTCTGCGATCTTGGCAGCCAAATCGGGATATTGAGCAAGTTTGTCAATTTCACATAGAGCCGCTTTCAATGTTTCAAATACTTCAGAGTTAGTCTTGTAACCATTTCGATTGTCACTAGCAGCCCATTGTGCATGTTGTAAAGCAGCAACTTGTTCATAGGTCAAGTCGCCTCTTCTCTCTTGGGCACTTTCAAGCATATCTCTAACAGTTGCAAAGTCAATGAAATTGTCTTCTTCAGTCATGGTAATCACTCCAATGGACGTAGGTGTTCTGGTCGGGCAATAACGGTTTTTTGCATGTTACCGTCTTTAACTGAAACGATCCAAGCAACGCCTTGGCGCTTTTTGATAAAACCAGTTCTACCATTGAATCTTCTGTGAGGCATACCCATTTGTTGGCCACCATCAAGTACGATAGCAACCCTGTCACCTTCTTCATAATCGTGTATTACGCGACTAATATTCAAGCGACTGCGCTCACTTTTCCTTCTTCTTAGAATGCTTCGAGTTCTTACTCTCTGACCCTTGGAACGCTTCATGGTTTTCGCCTCCTTTACATCCGATTCAGCATATTGCCATCTTCGGAGCAAGTTGCCGACCTACCGATTGCATATAAGCACCGCGACGAAATTAATGCTGTAACTCGAGCCGAATTAGTCAGCGTGAATGTCTCCTACATCAAGCCAAATTACCTCGCATTTTGCTTTTAACAGAGATGCTACACTTGGTTGGGTTCGGCCATTATCACCATGAATAGTCTCTTTGACATAGGTGCCAGATTCACACCTTAGAGTAACCTCTACCTCTGTGGAGCCATCTTCCATAACTTCAAATGTTGGCTCATGCACTGCAATAACTTCTCTACGCCTGATTAAATCTGCTCGACGATGAGCCACTCTATCCGGAGTTCTTTGAGCTAATTTCGTTCCTTCTAGAGACATAATTGTAGATTTGATAGTTTCAGAGTTAGGTAGATCAAAGCAAATACTGCCAGGAGTTGGCATTGCTAGAATTCGCTCGATCAAATCGCTTTTTTTACCAACTTTTTTGAGGTTATTTTCAAGACATATTGCTTCAAGTTCGGCTTTTTTCAGTTTGCTCAAATCTTCTTCATTATAGCCTGAATCTTCAGTAATAATTTCAGTAGGAAGTGGCGTAGTGTTGTCCTTTCTTTTGTCGCCGCGCCGTGGCCTACGCTTGTATGATTTTTTATCCTGCTTAGTCAAGTCAAGGGGAGCGGTAATCACAGCATATTCTAATTCATTCATCGGTTGTAATTTGAATCTGATTGTGTAAGACTTTTCAGCAGGCGTATCTTTGATTCTAACTACTTCACTACGATTTGAATTTCTAAGGTCTGAAACCTCAATTGCACCAGCGGCTTTTTCATTGATTAGATTCTCTAATTGTTGATAATCGCATGATCTTAATTTTGGCTCTTTAAGTTCAATGACAAAAGGTCTACCTCTACCCATACAGCGAACATCTATATCTTCTCTACCCATGCCATGGAAAGAATGTTCAGGTGCATCAAGAACTTCTAAAATCGGATTGCCAATCAAGTCTTGAACACTTGATTGATATTGTAAGCCAGTATTATTACACTTCTCACAGCCTCTACCTTTGCAAGCCCGACAAGGCCATCTTGTCTGAGGTATGCCACGTTCGAGTTTACGATATCTCCCGTAGATGTAATGGGCTCGCACATCAAGTTCAACCGTTAGAGTTAGGACATCGATTAATGCCAAAACGTGTGGCTTTTCATTGACCAATTTTACTCCTTCAAGGCGTTGGTTCAAATTGCGGGCGATTTCAGCAACTAAACCAGTCTTCAAACCATCTGATCCACTTGCAGCATAGCGCTTTCGCTCATTATCTTCCGCTTCAATCTGGTCTTTGGGAAATCTAGTGCCGATTTGAAGTCGTTTTATTTCATATGGCTTGATAGTGTCATAGATTATATCAGCTAGCAGTTCGGTTTCTTCGAATAAATTTTCACAGAATGGACATAGTGGAATCTCTTCTCTAATGTTGACAAGATGGCTGTTTGCTTCAACTACGGTTTGCCTGATTTCAATCCCTGAATCTTCGATAGTTTGTTCATATCTTTTCTTACCACCAAACCGGCCCAAGCAAAAGTCACAACAACCAATTCTAACCAAATGTTTGAGGCCTGCAGGATTTGGTGCCCGGGGGATTTCTTCCATGTGAGTTGCGAGTTGTTCTGGTAAATCGAGACCTGGTTCTTCAGCCTCAGGTTCGCTTTTTTCTTCTTCAACTCCTTCTTCCCACAGTGAATAGTTGGTTTGTCCAAAGCCTGCGCTGGCATATTTCATCCACTCATCATCATTTTCTTCAGGCATTAACAATCACCACTGCCATGGGGACAACCCCGGGTGGAAGCAACCAACGCTCAAAGCATCTATTCAAGAAGATAACGGCTGATTCTTTCACTCACGATTGTCAAGCATGTTTAGTACGCCAGCGACAACTGCAAGAATTCCAGCAATCATTGCAAGGTAGAAGGAAAGTCCAGAACTGTAATTTTCTAGTCCACTCGAATCAGGCTTCATCAACATCCAAATTATGGTGCCCAAGATAATCAATCCGCCAGCAATCCAACTTGTCAATTTACCATGACGCTCAGCATTAGAAGGTAATGTCTTGCCTATTTTACTCATAACCATCATGATAGTTCCTAGTAGCGCTCCAAAAGCACCTAACCAAATTACTATACCGCCGATATTACCTGCACTATTCAGTTCTAAGCATTCTTGTTTAGCATCCTCAGCAACCTCTCTTCCTTCTGATGTTGGTTCTCCATCCCCATCTAGGGAATTTTCTAAAATAAATCTTGCAGTATTATCACAATAGGTTTTTGTTGAACCACTAAGCGACTCTTTTTCAGGGAAATCATAGTCATATCCGTTGTTTGGATCATCCTCTTCTAGTGGAATTCCATCATCATAACCGTCTCTGAGTATCAAATAACTAAAACTACAATCTGTTTCCCCATTAATTTCTATACAATCAATAGACACAGAATTTAGACCCCAAGATATTCCAGCATTTTCATCTTCATGTACAAGCCACGAATTTGTGAATTGAACAGAAATGGCTAGTAAGAGGGCGACAGCAATACAACCAACAGCCGCCCATGCCATAATCGGTTTCTTCTCTCCTGCTGGTGCCATTGCCATTGGAGCCATGCCCATTGGCGCAGCACCCATAGGAGCTACTTCCATCATAGGTTGAGCCATAGGTTGAGCCATTGGTTGAGCCATAGGTTGTGGGATTGGAGCAGGAGCAGGTGCAGGCATTGGAGCTGGTGCTGCAGCAGCAGGAGTGAATCCTGGGTAATATTGTTGAGTATATCCAAGTGCTTGGTCAGCAGGATAACCTTGTGCAATTAATCCATCGTAGTAGGTCTGGCCATCAGTCATGTTGGGGCTGTCCGAATTGCGATAAATAACATTATTCGTGCTCGAAATGAACTGATGTACTGGGAGAATTTTCGCGTACCATCAAGGCTAATACACCCAATGCAGCAGTAGTTAGAACCAGGCTAGCGACCAGTGATAGTGCAATCATTGCTGCAGAGTAAATACCAAAATTACTGAACAGTCCCATTGGAGATAAAGCAATTACACTAAATCCAGCGATATCTGATGCTGCACTACCGATTAGAGCTAGGCTACAAGCACCTCCGACGGCGACAAGTGCTTCATGATGAGTTTCGCCTTTTTCCCGACTTTCCCGATATCTTTCAGTGACATGTATGCAATAATCTATACCAACTCCTAATGATATCGTTGCAATAGTTACCGTGACAATGTTTAGCGATGAACCGGAAGCATACATTAAGCCATACAACCAAACTACAACGAGTAGAATAGGAATCAGCGTAATACTAGCCTGTTTAAACGATTTGAAACCAATTGACAAAGTTATGAACACAAATAAGGAGCCAAGAATTAGTGATGATTGCATTTCATTTTGCATAGCATCAGAAGCAACATATCGAGTGATTGGTCTACCGGTAAACATAACCCAAGTTAGTGGCTTGTCATCACTTTCTTCACCAGCAGCCGCTTGTGTACCAGATGATAGATTAGTAAATACGGCCAAATCTCGCCACATTTCTTCAAGCCCTTCACCCATTCCAGGGAAATCTTCCGGTGAAGTCATTCCAAAACGAATCAACATTCGTTCATATTCAGCAGCATCACCATTGATGTCCAACCAAGGTTTTAGTGGGTCAAGTTCAACGGTTGGTTTGATGTATAATTCAACAATACTTGAAGGGATATCAGGGATTGGTCCAATTCCAGGTACACCGTGTAAAACCAAGAACCCATAGAAGTAAGAAAGGCAGTCACGATCGGTTAAATCAAGTAGAGGTCCAGCCCCATCATCAGAGCAATTCATACCATGCCCATCTACATCTGAAAGCCATCCTGCAGCCTCGAAAGGAGTTGGGTCTAAGGCCATAGAACCCATGGCTGCAAAGACCATTTCATCTAACGCAAGAATATCGATTTCACCATTAGGCAATTTGGTAATTTTGTCAGCCACACCTTCAGGTAAAATCCCCATTTCAGTCCGGAATTCATCGATGGCAGCGTATACCGCCGGGTCGAGAACATCACCTTCGATGAGCAAGTATGCAGGCTCACCTTCATCGGCAAATCTATCGGTTACAATCTCAACTCCTCTAGCGAAATCAGAACTCTCATCGAGGAAATCTTCCACTTTGAAATCCCCCTCTAATTGAGCCATTCCTACTGCGGCAGGGATGGTGATTAAGGCAGCTATAAGACCAACAATTAGTGCTGGTTTAGCCTTGCCACAAGTTGTGGTAATTTTACGCAAGACATCTTCAGAGACCAAATGAGTCATTTGCTTTTCAGTGATATTTTTATTACGTTTAGCCATCCATTCATCAACACTTAATCTGATTAATGGAACCCACAAACCAGTGAGTAGGAATGCTGCTAAGATTCCTAATGCAGCCTCAACACCGAATGAGCGTAATGCTGCAACATCGCTGAATAAGTTAGCAGCAAAAGCCGCCATAGTGGTGAGTGAAGTGAGCATGATTGCTCGACCAACTCTAGTCAAAGTTACTTCGGTTGCTTCGGTAGTAGTAGCGCCTTTTTTCCGCTCTTCTTTGTAGCGATGCAAGGCATGTAACGAATCATCTATTCCTAATGCTAACACTAAAATCGGTAATAAATTTGAAAATTGAGACCGAGCGATTATGGTAAAGCCAAGCCAGCCAGAGAAGTTGGCAAGGTGCCCTATCATACCCTGCATCCACAATAAAGCAGCACCAAGGGCAACAAGTACGATAGCGACATCGGTCCATCTACGCAAACTAACGTATAGTAATCCAACAATAACTATACCCATTAGAAGAATTAGGCCAGCACTTGATTGCAACTCACGATTGACTTCAACATTGACACCTTGGCCAACAAGGAGCGTGATTGTAGTACGGTCATTAGAGCGTAATTTACCTTCTAAGTCCATGTATGACCATTCACTTGAACATCCTCCACTTTCTTCTTGTAATTCTTTACAGACTTCTTCGTCATATCTTGGTGGATGAACTACTAACTTACGATCATCAAGACGATAGCCTCCAATAATCAAACCATCTTCAGTAAATTGGATATCCTTTTCTTGATGGGCATCTTTCCAAATAACTTCCCAGCCCATCTCTTCTAATTTAGCACTATCATATTGCACCAAGAGCCATGTTGATGAGGCAGACCAACGCCCAAGTCCTTGAGTTGCATTAGCCCAAGAACCATCTAGTTGTAATTCACCACCAATGGGCCCAGTCTGCATAGAATAGATATCAGGAAAGAATCCTCTGTCCAATGAAAGCCAACGCAGGAAATTATTTCCAGGCGCATCAGCCATTCGATAAGCCGCTAAATCAATATGGTTTTGAGTAATGTTGGAATCATCAAATTCCAGACATTCCAATACGCCACAATCGCTCCAATTAGTTGGAGCAGGAGTTGCAATTCCTAGCGAATTTATTCCCGGTTGAGTAAGAATGGAGGTGCCATTCATAAAACCTCGAAAAATATCAGATAGAGTCATGACGCCATTATACTGGTGTCCAGTAACATCGCTGACCAAGGGTTTTAGCGCTGGAGCAAGAACATGGTCGTAGACAATTTGTTTTTTGGCATCAAGTTCTTGCAATACAGTTAGGTTGATAATGCCGCCTTTAGGTGCAGAAATACCTTGCCAGGGCTCGCCCGATTCAACCATCTCTCCGACATCAGGCAGTGATGAGTAATCTGGTGCACCATCACTTCTAGGTGGCACTGGAGTCCAATCTTCTTCACTGGGAACATATTCAGGATCCCGAGCTGAAACGACAAATCCCAAGATGATTTCTGAATTTGAAAACTCATCATTGATTATCGTTTGAGCAGTCAATTCAGGCGATTCCATTTCATAGGATTCCATATCAATTGGTTGTAGCGCAGTTAGGGCTCCAGGGATCATCATAATCGATAGAATGAAAACGGCTATGTGCGCCTTTTTCTTTTGCGGAACAAACCACTTAGCAAAGCGATTGAACTTTGTTCCCATAACATTAGCCCAATGTTTTAACATTTGAAACCATGTATATATCTCGCATACTCTACCGGCCAATCATGGCGACTCTTTTGATACTGAATCAGCAACCATATGATGGTACAGATGTGACTTGGAATGCTCTGCGTTTAGCAAGGCAATTACATAGTGATGGAGTGGAAGTTAGAATATTTTTGATGAATGATAGTGTTGATTTAGCAAGAGATGGAATCACACCGCCAGAAGGTGTTGAAGACATGGTTGCTATGACCAAGGATTTGATTGCCAAAGGAGTTCCAGTCAAAGTCTGTGGAACTTGCCAGCAAAGATGTGGAGTCCTCAAAGGTCAAGGCTACTATGATGGAGCCCAGTACTCTACTATGGCAGAGTGCTCTGATTGGGTGCAAAGTAGTGACAAAGTCCTAACTTTCTAAAATACCGAGATTGCGAAGTGAATAAAATCATGGTGCGGGGAGCAGGATTCGAACCTGCGAACCGATAAGGAATGGGA
>CESQ01195444.1_pt1 | contig 12036 bp, 11 predicted proteins | sample 361401 | NCBI WGS metagenome assembly CESQ01 (sample SAMEA2622119, study PRJEB7988) | marine metagenome | isolation source: saline water (ENVO:00002010), including | reverse complement strand
GAACTCCCGGGTGCCATCAAGGGGGTCTACCAGCCAGAAGCAGTCAGCCACCTCGGGCACGTGACCCGCCGCCGTCGCCTCTTCTGCCACCACCGGAAAGTCCACCCCCAACTCGGCCAACCCGGCCAGAATCAGGGTCTCGGCGCGCTCGTCCGCATCCGTCACAGGAGACGCATCGTCCTTGCCGCGCACGGCAAAGTCGCTGTGATAAATATTCATGATCACCTCACCGGCGGCGCAGGTGAGGGTGGCTACGGCTTCCAGCAGCCGGTGTTGTTCGTCTGGATGCATGGGACCTCCTGGCTAAGGCCGCCATTATGCCCGCCGGGGCTGATCAATTCACCCGGACTCATATGCGCTGGACCAGCGCCACTGCTCAGGCCTCTCGCACAGGCCGGCCGCGACCGGCGTGTTGTGCAGCTCGCGGATGCTCTGTTGCAGGTCTTGCTCATCCTTGATGTACCTGTCCCAGTAATCGCGCATCCACAGCATGCGGCCGGGGGTGTCCAGCGTCAGCGACTGCTTGTTGCGCTGCATCCAATGTGTCGTCGTGGTTTTCCAGGCCTGGATGATGCGTGGGGTCGAGTAGGTTGGCTCCAGTAGAATCTGCGCGTGATTGGGCATGATGCACCAGGCGATCAGCTTGTAGCGTTTGCGATTCTGGCTTTCCAGCGCATCGGCCAACTCGGCCGCCATCTCGGGGTGTTCCAGCAGGCAGCAGCCGTGGCCTTGCTGCAGGTGATGATCCAGCCGCTGGCGCCGGTACAGCACACGCTCTTCCGGAGGCTGGGCTCGTACCTCCTCCTGCAAGGTCTGCATGGCGCTAGGGGGCAATGAGTCGGCCAGGCGCAGAGTGATGAGTTGCAGGTCGTACGGGATGGGCCGCTCTTCACGCTGTGGTGAGCGTTGCCAGCCCTTCCAGATTTCCGTGGGTGTGAAACGAGGCGTAAATCTGTCTCTGGTCATGGACTTTCCTTATCGATGTACCAGGTTTGAAACTAACAATATAGGGAGTGAATCTCTGCGACCTGTGACGCAAAAATGTCAATAAAAGGAAATATCTGGCGAATAGTCCAAATGTTGACGTACAAAGCCGCCGCCCCGTACATAACCCATACGGGGCAGGCCAGGGGCCAGAGGAAGATAACGGGGGGGAGTTGCTGCGCGGTGCTAGGCGGCCTGGCGGCGCAGCACGTACTGATAGCCGCCAATCAACAGCAAACCGATCACCAGGCCGGTGCTGTTGGCGACAATGTCGTGCCAGTCAGTGGAGCGCGTCGGGTGCAGTGACTGCACCAGCTCCACCGCCACACCCACCAGAGACAGCAGCACGGCGCGCAACCACCAGGGCCAGCGCGCAAAGGCCAGAAAGCTCAGCAGCGTCAGCGCAAAGATGCCGCCGCCATGATAGAAGCTGGCCTGCCAGCTATACGCCGCTGGCGGTGGGGTGGGGCGCATGCCCAGATACAGCCCCAAGGCCAGCAGTGCGAAGAACCCGACGACAAACCATGGACGCCAACTACGGCGGAGGTCTTCCAGCTTGCGCCACATAACCATTATTCGGTCAGGCGGCGGAAGCCGTCGTTGAAGTTGTCGAGGTCACGGTCATTGGTGAAGTTGTAGAGCTGGTAGTAGCGGGCAAGTCGCGCGCCACCGTCACGGGTCAGCGGGTTCCAGGCAATGGTGCCGACTGAGGTAGTGGAGCGAATGAAGAAGGCATCGAACGGAATCTGGATATAGACGCCTTTATCAAAGCTACCCTCACCAAACTCTTCCTTGGAGACATTGGTCATGGTTGCCCAAGCGCCCATGGTGAAGCCATTGTCAAAGCGACGTGACAGGTCCAGCGTGGCGCCATAATCGCCCGCCAGGTAGCGGCCCACGCTGCCCTTGGCCAGCACGTCATAGATGCCAGTCTGCAGGTAACCGGTTACGTGGCCAGTAAGGGTGGAATAGTCACGGAAGCTGAAGTCCTGCTCAAAACCGCGCTGCTTGACCCAGTTAAAGTCTGCGCCAATTGCCCAGTTTGCACCGTAGGGGCGGTACAGCAATTCACCACCAACACCGCCGTACATCCATTCAAACAGACCTGCGTAGGCCATGGCATAGAGGTCACGATCCAGGCGGTGGGTCTGGGTGTACTGCAAGCGGCTGAGCTGCACATCTGAGCTGGTAGCGTACGAGCGAATGTCGGTGCGTACGCGTGGCAGGTTGCTCGGCGCGTCGTACTCAAACTTGTCGTAGTTGTTCAACAGGTTGACGCCAACGCTGCCGTTCAGCCACTTATTGTCATCAAAGTAGTAAGCACCGTTAAAGCGCAGCAGGAACTGATACAGCAAAAAGCCATCTGGCCCGCCGACATTCTGCGTATAACCCAGCGAGGTGCCAAAGCTGTATTTGTCCAGGGGCGCGGTGTAGACAACCTCGTCATCCAGCACCGAGGGCACAGCGTTGACAACGCCCTTGCGCAAGGTGTCTGCGTCTACCTCGTTCATTTCATAACGGCGCAGCGTCTCGGCGTTGATGCTGGTCTGGCTGACCTCCATGCCTCGGGGGCGATACACCAAGGTATACCAGTCGTAGGTGCCTTCACCCAGGCTGTTGTCCAGCACGCGCGCGGCGCGGCCCACGCCTTGGGCGCGGTTGCGATAGCGGGTCTGGTCGCCGGTGACGATCACTTCGTCACCGTGCAGGGATATTTGCTGCACGTTGATGCCCGCATTTTCGCCAAGGCGACGGCTCACATCGGCCCAGTCAACCTGGCTGCCGCTCACGCCAGCTGGCAAGCCTCGGCGAGCTTCGGGGGCCGGATCCAAATATTTTTTTGGCTCCGGGTTGGTCTTCATGTTCGCCTGGTAGGTAATGCCGAACATGGCCGTGTTGCCGCGCTCCAGTGCTGCGGTCAGGTCAATACTTTTGCCCAGGCGGTAGGTGGCGCCGAAGTTGATCGGGTAGTCCTGCTCCTGGTCATTGTTTTGCGGCTCGGATTGATAATCGTTGCCGTCTAGCTCCACCTTGAGGCGGAGGCGCTCCCAAGGGGTCTGATATTCGATACCGCCGAATATGCCGGGGCGTCCGCGAAAATAGCTGGATGTATTCAGATCGCCAACCGTTGTATTGTCAATATCTGGCCTTTCGTTAAAGTTGTCACCGAAAATCGACAGAGGATTCGCTATATCTCCGCGGTTACCGATGTAGCCCCAAGCAATACCAAGGCTAACGTCTAGATCATAAAAACGCTTGTTGGCAACAAAGTACTCGCTGGAGAAAAGCCCGGTACCACCCACGTCACGCATACCGAAAGCAATCTGTGGACGCCAGTAGCTTTCTTTGAGTAGGCGTACCTTGAAGTCAATTGCTTTGTCTTTATAGCTCTGGTCGCCGCTCAGTTCATCCGGCCCGTAGTTCCGGTTGCTGATAGCTATATATCGAATGGTACCTTCAAGCCACGGCAGTGGCTGTGCAGAGATACTGTAACGGCTGTAGGGCTCTGTGCGGTTGGCGTTAAAGCTCAAGTTGCCGTCTTCGGCCATGCGTGCCGTTGGTGTTTGCAACAGACCAACGCCACCAAAGTCATGCTGGGTGGTGTTGTAGCGGCTGTTGATGTCGGCGGTGGCGGTTAGGCTAACCAGTAGCAAAGACGGCAGCACGGCAGCGGACAGGGCTGGCAGGGATAGACGCTGCATTACCTAACGCGCTCCTGTGCGGGTGTCTGAGTGGCGATAAAGGCAGCCATATCGTCGTTAAAAGTCTCGGGCTCGTCGTCGGCGGTTAGTGCGGCTGCATCTATTGGTACGAACAGTGTCGCGCCGACTGCGACCGGCGCATCCTGCTGATTCCAGTGGCCGCTGCCTAGTCGCTTTACTGCGCCGTTCGGTTGTATCAGATACAGCGTGTCGGCGGAGGCTAATGGATGTGCGGGGCAGGCGGCCAGATAGTCATACAGGTTGGTGGCGTAGGAGTAAGTGAGCTGGCAGTCTGTTTCCACGGCGCCGGTTACGGTAATGCTGTTGGGGCGCAGAGCATAGTTAACCTCGTCTCCCGCCTCCAGCAGTGGGTTGAAGCGGACAAGTCTTTGCTTTAGCGGATTCATTTCGGCCGGAATGCGGCCGGTAACAGGCATACCTTCTACCTGAGCGATCAGCCGCTCAATCAGGGCTTGTGCTTCTGGGTCGCCGGCCAGTCGCGAGCGCACCTTGGCGCTGCGCAGGTCAAACAACAGGCCCACCTTGAGCTTGCGCTGTTCCAGCTTGGCACTTTCGCGCTGCAGCGTGGCGCCCATATACCATGCGTTGGGGCTAACCTGTGCGGTAACAGAGGCATTCAGTAGCCGAACGCCCGGCTGCCAGTTATAGGAGCCGGGTTGGGCTACTGCCCCGTTGACGCTGAATACGGGAGCCGCTGCGAGCAGCGCAGGGTGGAGCAGCAGTGCTGCCATTAGCAGCCGAGCTATCATTCTTGCGCATCCTTGCTGGTCTTATGGGTGCTGATAACTTCAAAAACCGGAAAGTCGGGGCTGGGGTGTTGCAGGCTGCGCCGCACCAGGCCGGTGTTCGGGTCCACCCAATACTGGTTGAGCGCCGAGTAGTCCAGCTCGGGCATCCAGATGCGCTCGTCAATGCGCTGGTACTGTGCCGTCTGGCCAAACAGGGTAAGCGACTCTTGCGGCCCTATAAAGTAGGTCGCAATTTGCGTAATGCCAGTTTGGTACGACAGCGGAAAATCGACCAAGCGCGTTACCTGCTGACCCTCGCTTACGCGCAAAAGTCCTGTTTTGAAAGGATCATCTGCAGCCAGAGGTTGGGCAACGTCTGTTTCCAGCCCAACAATCTGGCTGACACGGCCATAACAGGTTTCAACCTGCTCGGCGATGCCCCACCAAGCGATGCAGCCGGTACTGCCGGCTGGCGCCGTAAATAGCGCCTCTGCAGCGCCGGCGCGGATCAGCAGGCTGTCACCGGATACTGCCAGTACCTGGCTGTCAGGTATCTCGTTGACCTTGCCTTGCCATGCCAAGCGGAAGCTGTCGATGGCGTTGGACGTCATCGAGTTGCAGCCGCTCACAGTTACCGCAGCTGCGAGCAAGGCGCAGCTGCGCAGGGTGCGCATCCGGTACACGATCAGTTGTCGTCAGAGAAGTCGTTGTAATCGCTACCGGCTCTAGCCGCGGTGCCAACAAGGGAGGCGCTAGGCAGGAGTTGGCTGATAAAACGGTTCCAGCGAGTAATGCCTGCTGCGCCAACAAAGACGACGTCTTGCGGTTGCATTTCAAACTGGTCTGCCAAGATAAAGGCAGAGGGTGATTGGGCGTTCAGTTGGAATACGGTCGCCTTGTCGGTTTCCAGGTTCTCGACGCCGCGAATCACGTAGACCTCACGGCCACTGGACGTAGTGGGGGACGGGCCTCCAACAGTTGCCAGTACCTCGCTGAGTGTCATACGGCTGGTGCTGTAGGCCAGCGCCGTCGGGCGTGGCACTTCACCCATGACAAACACTTTGCGTGCGTCGTTCAAGCCGAAATGCAGCTTGTCGCCATCTTTCAAGTAGATATTGCCGACCGCACTGGGGTGGCCGGTGAGATAGTCGTAATCCAGTGTGTAGATTTGGCCATCGCGCAGAATTTGCAGGCGCGAAAGGTCCGCGCGGGATTGGTCAATCCCTGCCTCGCCGATTGCTTGCAGTAAGGTGAGGGGTTGCGAGTTGATTGCCCGAAAGCCGGGGTTGTTAAACGCACCGCTCAGGGTGACCTTCTGGCTGTTGTACTCGAGAATGTTGACGTCAACCTGGGGTTGCTCGATATAGCGAGCCAAACGTTCTGAAATCAGTTTGCGCAGCTCCTCTTGGGTGAGCCCCGCCACTTTTACGTTGCCGATAAAGGGATAGAACAAGGTGCCGTCGTCTCGTACTACCCGCGCGTTGGCAGATGAGGGTTGCTGCTGGCCGCCGGGGATGGTCAGTTCCGGGTGGTCCCACACGGTGATGAACAGGGCGTCATTGGGGCCAAGCCGATAGTTCTCAGGAGCGTAATCAAGGAGTGTCTGGGGTATCTGTCGCTCGGGGCGTACGACACTTTCCTGTGCCAGCACCTTGGGGGTGATCTGCACCATCTCGACCATGCTTGCCTCGACAGAGTCTTCAGCGATCAGACGGTCCGTGTCCATATGCATGCCGGGGGAGAACATGCAGGCTTGCAGTAAAAGAGTCGTTGCGCCAAGGGCGCCGAGGGCGATGCGATTCATGGGCAGAAGTTCTTATAGTCAATTAGGTGGCGATAACACCGTGCAAAAAAAAGCCACCCAAGCATGCTGGTGGGTGGCTTTGTATCCGTTATAAAGCGCCCCGGATCAGGGAGTGGTGCCGGTAGTGCCAGTGGTGCCAGTCGTACCGGTGGTGCCGCTGGAGCCGTCACCGTCGTCGTTAGCTGCAGCAACAGCACCGCCAATAACAGCGCCGCCGACGATTACGCCGCCCATGCCGCCCAGGCCGCCGGCTGCGCCACCACCAGCAGCTCCGCCGCCAGTGCCAGTGCTGCTAGCTGCTGCGCCACCGGTTCCGCCAGTGCCAGTATCGGTGCCGCTCTGGGCCATAGTCGCGCCGGAGGCGAGCAACAGGCCGCTGGCAATCAGTGCAAGTACTTGTTTATTCATAACTCGTCTCCTTGTTACGTGGGAAATACGACTTGGATTATACGCAGTTAAAGGTGAATGAAAACCCCCAAATCAGAGCCTTGTTCCTGGTGCGTGGTGGCGTCATGCTGGCCATAAGGGTGAGCTGCTGGTACCCGAGGGCTTACTGGTAGGACACTAGTGTTTATGCGCTGGTTCGGGATGGCTGGCGTATGCGCTGGTGTATCTTGAACTTAATGTGTGACATTGGTCACAAAGCTTTCATGCTGTAGGCGTAGATCACGGTAGGTCGGGGTCGATTGCGAACGGAGCCTGTCTCTCTACAGGCCAAAGCGGGTGCGAGGGTTGTCTTTTCGCGCCAAAACTATTGTGCGGTGGCGCGTGATGACCATGTGTCGCCTCGGGTAAGTCAAGTCTTGTCCGGGGGCCAAGCAGGCAATTATCATTGCGCCGCAATTGCACGCTCCACATGTTTTGGGGTGTGAGGTGATTCTATATGCGCAAGGTGAGAGCCAACTTACCAAGTTCAATTGAGAGCGGGCCGGCAGGCTGCTCGGGTGACAGGATGTCTGGACAGTACGCAAACGCCTCAGGTTGGTACCTGATTCAATGCAAACCCCGTCAGGATGAGCGGGCAGAACAAAATCTGCGCAATCAGTCCTTCAATTGCTATCGCCCGCTACGTCGCGCTCAGCAGGTCAAGCGCGGGCGTCAGGCCGAGGTGAGTGAGTCCCTGTTCCCCGGTTATCTGTTTGTGCGGCTGGATCGGCTGCAAGACAACTGGTACTCCATCCGCTCCACCCGTGGCGTTGCGCGCCTAGTGACCTTTGGTACCGAGCCAGCGCTGGTGCCCGCTGATCTGATCAACCGCCTGCATGCGCACGAATGTGAAGCGCCTGTGGCCTGCCAATTTTCCTGCGGTGATGCGGTGCGCATTACTGAAGGCCCCTTCAGTGAGCTTGAAGCGATTTTTTTGCGCAATGATGGTGAAGAGCGCGCCATTCTGCTGCTTACTCTGCTGCATCGCGAGCAGCGGCTGAAAATGCCCCTACGCAGTATCAAGTCTGCGGGGGAGCGGTCTGCGCAGGCCAACGCATTTGCCGGTCAGTCGTTGGCTGGCGCGAAATATGCGTGATATTTCAGGCCGTCGTTCGTTGTAGTCGGGCTCTGGTGTTTATTTTCTTTGACTTTTAATGTCGTCGACAAAGGATAGTTATCTGTGACTGTTAAAACAGCCGTTCTCCCCGTTGCCGGTCTCGGTACCCGCTTTCTCCCTGCCAGCAAGGCCATTCCTAAGGAAATGATCACGGTTGTTGATAAGCCTGTTATCCAGTACGTGGTGGATGAAGCCGTACGCGCGGGCATCAAACAGATTGTGCTGGTTAACCACTCTGCCAAGCGCGCCATTGAAGACCACTTTGATGTGCACTATGAGCTGGAAAATGAGCTGGAGCGCCGCGGTAAGGAAGAGCTGCTCAAGGTCATGCGCTCCATTCTTCCGCCGGACGTTCGCGTAATAAGCGTGCGCCAGGGCAAAGCCCTCGGCCTGGGCCATGCGGTGATGTGCGCCCGTGAAGTGGTAGGTGATGCCCCCTTCGCGGTGATGCTGCCTGACGTACTGGTTGATGCCGAGCTGCAGGCCGCAGGCTCGGAGCCTGACCTGGCTGCTATGGTACAGCGCTATCAGGCCAGCCAGCGTGCGCAAATCATGGTTGAGCAGGTGCCCATGGACAAGGTATCGCAGTACGGTGTGGTTGCACTTGAGGGCGACGCACCTGCCGCCGGCACCAGCCAGGAAATGACAGGCGTTGTTGAAAAACCGGCGCAGGCCGACGCGCCTTCTGACCTGGCCGTTGTCGGTCGCTACATTCTGCCTGCGCGTATTTTTGAATTGCTGGCTGATACTGCGCCAGGCGCCGGCAACGAGATTCAACTGACTGACGCTATCGCCTCCCTGATGAAGGAAGAGTCGGTCGAGGCCTACCGTATGCAGGGCGTGACCTACGACTGCGGCAGCAAAATTGGTTATCTGCAGGCGACGCTGGCTTACGCCAAGCGTCACCCTCAGGTAGGTGCCGAGTTTGCCGAGCTGCTGCGCCAATATAACGACTAACGCGGAGCCTATCGTGCATATCGATCTTTACGGCGACACCCTCTCTGCGTTGGTTACTGCCGGCAGCCTGGCGTCCACTGGGCACAATGTGGTGCTGCGCATGCCCCAGGGGCGTGTGCGGCAGCAGATTATCGCCAACAAGGCTGCCTACAGTGAGCCCGGCCTGCGTCGGCTGATCAGCAGCGGACATACCAGTGGTCGGCTCGTGTACGGTGACTTTGATGGCTTGCCCGGTGCAGACAGCCGAGCGGTTTTTCTGGCGCTGGACACCGACGAGTCGGCGCTGGCTGAAAAGATAGTCACGCGGCTGTCTCAGGTGCGCGAGCGCAGCTGGCTGGTGGTTAACCAGAGCCCCTTTGCTGTAGGGTTTACCGAGCATCTGGAAAACCTGCTACGTGCCGACGGCGGCGAAAGCCGCCGTTCGGTCGTAGCGCTGCCGGATTTTCTGCAGGAAGGTACTGCACTGGATGGCATGCACAAACCGCCGCAAATCATCTTGGGTTGCAACGATGGCTATGCAGAGCTGCTGGTGAAGGAGATTTTCCGCCCCTTTAACCGCGACCGTGACCACTTTCTGGTCATGAGTCCGCGGGAGGCGGAATTCACCAAGCTGGCCATTACCGGCATGCTGGTGACCCGCATCAGCTTTATGAACGACATGGCCAACCTGGCTGACTCGCTGGGTATCGACATCGAAAGCGTTCGTCAGGGCGTTGCGGCCGATCCGCGTATCGGACCGGCCTACCTGTATCCCGGCGTTGGCTTTGGGGGCCCGGGGTTTTCAAGCAACGTGATCAACCTGGTTGATACCCTGGACGCCTCTGGTGTGGGCTCCTCGCTGCTCAATCAGGTGATCGAGATCAACGAGCGCCAAAAAGAGTATCTGTTCCGCCGCCTGTGGCAGCACTATCACACAGACCTCAAGGGCCGCACCGTGGCTATTTGGGGCGCGGCGTTCAAACCAGAAACCGGGCGAATCGACAACGCCCCCATCATTCGCATTCTTGAAGCGCTCTGGGCGCAAGGCGCCAAGGTGCGCGTGCACGACCCAGAAGCCTTGCCGGCGCTACTGGAACGCTACGGGCATCACCCGGGGCTGCACTATGCCAGCCACCCCTATGCGGCAGCCGATGGCGCCGATGCGCTCATGGTACTGACTCAATGGAAAGCCTACTGGAGTCCCGACCTGGACCGCCTGCGTAAAGGCATGAAACAACCGGTAATCCTCGATGGTCGCAACATGTATGATCCGGCCTACGTGCGCGAGCACGGTTTTACCTATTACGGAGTTGGGCGCTGAGCCCGGAGGGATGCCGATATGAACGCTTTTAAAGCCATACCCGACACGGGCACGCAAGCTGAACAACAGGCCTGGGCTGACCTGAATATCCAGGCGGAACGCCTTCGCCCCTTGCACTTGGCTGATCTGTTTCGCGCGGATGAGCAACGCTTTGCCGGGTTTAACGTAACGGCCGGCCCGCTGCTGCTGGACTACAGCAAGCAGCGTGTGGACTCGCTGGCACTGGAAAAGCTGTTTGCTCTGTCAGACAGCGCTGATCTGCGCGGCTGGATCGAGCGCTTGTTCAATGCTGAAACCGTCAACAACACCGAGCAGCGCGCGGCCATGCACTGGGCACTGCGTGTGCCGGCCGACACAGAGCTGAAGGAACCGGTAAAGGGCGTTTATTCCGACGTGCAGTCGCAGCTGGATCGCATGTCTGCCATCGTCGATAAGATTCACAGCGGCCAGTGGCGTGGCATGACCGGTGAGGTCATCACCGACGTGGTGAACATCGGTGTGGGCGGCTCGGATCTTGGGCCGCTGATGGTCAGCCGCGCGCTCAACGATTTCGCGATCAAGAGCAGCAAGTCACTCGGCATTCACTTCGCGTCATCAATGGACGGCAGTCAGATGGCGCAGTTGCTGCAGCAACTGCGGCCGCAAAATACGCTGTTTATTGTTTCGTCCAAGTCCTTCACGACTGTCGATACGCTTTACAACGCCAATACGGCCCTGGCCTGGCTGGAGCGCTCGCTGGGTAAATGCGCAGGGCTGATGCACTGCCACTTTATCGGCGTGTCGTCCAAGCCCGAGAAGATGAGCGAGTGGGGCATTCACCGGGAAAACCAGCTGCAAATCTGGGACTGGGTGGGTGGTCGTTACTCGTTGTGGTCCTGCATTGGGCTGCCGATTGCGCTGCGCATCGGTATGGAGGGGTTTCGTCAGCTGCTGGCGGGTGCACACCTGATGGATGAGCATTTTCGCTCTGCGCCCTGGGCCAGTAACCTGCCAGTGCTGATGGCGCTTATTGGGGTCTGGAACACCAACTGCCTGGGCATCAACGCCCATGCCATCCTGCCCTATGACGGCCGACTGGAGAAGTTACCGGCCTATCTGGAGCAACTGGAGATGGAGTCCAACGGCAAGTCAGTGAACCGGGACGGCGAACTGGTGCAACTGCACACCTGCCCGGTATTGTGGGGAGAGGTTGGCCCCAACGCGCAGCACGCGTTCTATCAACTGCTGCACCAGGGCACAGAGGTGGTGACCTGCGACTTTATTGCGCCGGCGCTGCGTTATCACGAAGCGCGTCATACGGCCGATGCAGAAGAACTGGTCAGTCAGCATGAGCTGGCACTGGCCAACTGCCTGGCGCAGTCGCGCCTGCTGGCATTGGGAGAAGCTGCGCTGGAAGAGGAGGGTGAGCTGCCGCACTACAAGCGCTACCGTGGCAACCAGCCCAGCTCGACTCTGCTGTTGACGGAGCTTAGTCCCTTCAGCTTGGGCGCCATGATCGCTGCGTACGAGAACAAGGTGTTTGCCCAAGCGGTTATCTGGGGCATCAACCCCTTTGACCAATGGGGCGTGGAGATGGGTAAAAAGATTGCCACCGAAACTCTTGGAGTGATTCGTGGCGAAGAAGCCGCCGCCGCCCTCGACAGCTCCACCCGCGGCCTGATCGACTTTATCAAAGCCCAGTAAGCCTGCGAGCAGGGTGGACAAAGTCAAGGCGTGTCCACCAGCCCGCGCCTTTGTTACGGGAAGGCCGAGTTCCAACTCGGCCAAGGGTTAGCACCCAGCCCTTGCTGGTCGAGCAGGAGCTCGACCTTCCCGAAAACCCCTTTGGACCCGCGCAAGGCCCCGTAGGGTGGAGAAGCCAACGGCTTGTCCACCAGCCCGCGCCCAATTACGGGAAGGCCGAGTTCCAACTCGGCCAAGGGCTTGCACCGAGCCCTCGCTGGTCGAGCAGGAGCGCGACCTTCCCGAAACCCCGCTGGACCCGCGCAAGGCCCCGT
>CESQ01225354.1_pt1 | contig 12054 bp, 12 predicted proteins | sample 361401 | NCBI WGS metagenome assembly CESQ01 (sample SAMEA2622119, study PRJEB7988) | marine metagenome | isolation source: saline water (ENVO:00002010), including | reverse complement strand
TATAATATGCATGGGTATTACTCTCCATTACATAAGGTAATGTTAACCCTTCAAGATTTTCTAATCCTCTAGATAAATACTTCGCAATCTGTTGGCGAGTTTTAACTAATTTATTTAATTTCTTTAATTGTTCAATACCTATGGCACATTCCACCTCACCAAGCCTGAAATTATGACCAATCATATTACTTAAATCCTTAACACCTTTACCGGCGATAACAGCCTCAGCATGATTTCTGATTAAAGAAACCCTTTCACTATAAGAATCATCATTTGTTACAACTATTCCTCCTTCTCCAGTATGAATATGCTTATGGTAATTAAGACTAAATCCACCAATATCAGATAGAGTTCCTGTAATCTTATTATTCGTTTTAGTTCCTGGAGCCTGAGCAGAATCAGTTATTATTTTTAGGTTGTATTTCTTCGCAATTCTCTTCAACTCAACTATTTCACATGACTGACCAAAAATATCAGCAGCGATTATAGCTTTAGTATACTTATTTATACACTTTTCAACTGAATTAATATCAATATTAAAAGTTTTTTTATTTATATCGGCAAAAACAGGTATTCCATTCCAATGCAATATTGAAGTCGCTGTAGCACACATTGTCCAAGGAGTTACTATCACCTCATCCCCTGGTTCTATACCTATAGCTCCAACAGCAGCAACCAAGCCAGACGTCCAAGAATTGACTGTTAATGCATGTTTTACTCCGAAATAAGATTTACAAGCCTCTTCAAACTCTAAAACTTTTGGCCCTCCATAAAAGTCCTTATCCCAACATCCTAAGAACTTGGAAAGCAATCCAGATTGGAGGACCTCGGTTCCCGCATCGATTTCTTCTTGACCTATAGAGTTATATCTTGGAAATTTATTTTTTATAGTTTTCTCACCTCCCAATAATGCTAATTTAGATGAATTCATTCGAAACGATTTAAGTTTTCTATTAATCTTATCGTTGATAATGCCTGCTCTCCAGTACATAAATTTGATTTTTCATTATTCAATACATTAAAAATCTCTTTTACTACATTCATTTGACTTATATTCATTTGATTATCAATAAGCTCTTCTGCACTATTTAATATATTATATCCCTGAAAGATAGGATCAGTAATTACTCCTCTCCACGTTACCCGATAGCCGCCATCGGCATAACATAAATGGCCATTTTTACTATATAAATCAATTGAATAATGAGAGTATTTTTCTTCCCATAAGCTTCTAAATACAATCTCACCTTTTTCAAATTTAACAACAAAATCATATTCTGGATCAAAACCATTCCACATTCTACACTTTTTGATTATTGAACTCTCTATGGAGTCCCCGAGCCAAAACTCTAATAAATTTATAAAATGAGAACAATTATTATATATACCCTTAGTATAAAAACATGAACCCTTTAGAGGAGATTCAATTATATAATTTTCAATTCTCTTTTTAATCTCAATAGCTCCAGGATCAACCCTCCTCATATAATTAATGTATAATTTAACACTTAAATTATTTGCTTTTTGAATAATTTTTTCAGCATCTGAAATAGAGTAACTTATGGGTTTCTCGCATAGAATAAGCTTAAGTTGAGAATTAAAATTCTCAATCTTTTCTATGATAATTCTATGAGTTTCAGTAGGAGTTGCTATTACAATAACATGAGGTTTTTTACATCTAATACACTCATTAATATCATTGAATATATCTAAATCAAATTTTTTTTTAAATAGATTAATGTTTTCCTTATCAATTTCAACAACACCAACAATCTCAAAGTTATCATGGGAAGTGAATGCCTTGAAATGCGTTTGAATTATTTCATTGCTATCTATATGAAAATCATACTTTAATCCAATATTTCCTAATCCTATTATTACTACTTTATATTTCATGGTTTAATCATTTATTAAATCTTTTAGTTTTATAATTCCTTGATGAGGTAGAGATAATTCCTTACAACCATGGGGTATAGAGGATATTACTTTCCTGCCCGCATGTAATGCAACAATCATAGCCATAGTTTGAGCCCCAATAACGATATCAGAATCAGCAATATCTGATTCTAAGCTTTTAAATTTAGAGATACTAATATTTAAATCTTTATACCTAGTAACTATCTTTTCATATTTACCATCATAGTCTGATGGATGAGGTCTAATCCTTATATGAAAATCTTTTTTAGTTATAAAAGATATATTATTTATCATATATTTGATAGAGTCAAATTCATTATAACCAAAATATCTTGAATCTCCATAATATTTTTCGGCATGCTCTGAGATATTATCTGAAACATACAAAATATTTGTTTTGAAATTATTAGTATTCATATTAATTTGGTTTTTAATTTTTTTTACAGTTTTCTCAATATATAAATTAGGTTTATTTTTTATGCATACATCCTTGAAAATTGCTCTTGTAATTGATTCTGCATATTTATCTGTTACCCATATTTCATTTGGAATTAAAATTTCCCCCTTATATGTTAATCTTTCTTGATAGTTTACCCAATGATCAAAAACAACAATTATAAATTTATCTAATTTCTTTGCTATTATTATAGCATTAATTTCGAGATAAGATTGCCAACTTGTTGAACATATTATTGAATCACAAAAACTTAAAATTTTCTCTGAGAATGGAATACTGTTTACACCTAAAACTTTTTTAAAAACTGTTTTTGCTGGACCTTCTAATATAAAATAATAATTAGCCTCATTTAGGTTTATTAAATTACTAAGAATCTCAGCACCTCCTGCATCATGTGAAATTACAGCTATATTTTTCACTTTCTAAGTATCTCCCTTTCTTATTACATGCTGGTTCAATTTTACTATTTCTGGATGTTCTTTTAAATACTTTATAATTCTATTGCAGCTAAAGCAAGGATCTAAATGATATAAAGCTTTAATTATTTTATCTAATAAAATGAAGTCATCTTCTTCATCCAAAGTTAATCCAAGTTCAGGCCAAAAAAGATCATTTGGGGCAATTAGATTTATTCTACTAAATATATCTGGATTATTTCTTATATGAAGAGTAACATGTTCTTGATCAAGTTTATTATTAGTCATTGAGGCAGATTTTCTTAATGTCTCCAGTGCATAAACTTGTGTATCCATACCATCGGGATAACTTCTTACATTATTATTACTTACATAATCAGTATTATTAGCGTTGAATACATTTATAGTTTGCTCAATAATTATTGGATCAATTAAAGGACAATCACCTGTTATCTCTACTAATATGTCTGCCTTTGAAAATTGACCTGCTTCTAATACTCTCTCCATTACATTATCTTCACTACCTCTATAGCAATTAATATTATAATTTTTAGCAAATTCTTCTAAAATATTATCAGTAGAATTTCTTGTTGTTGCTAAAACGATCTCATCAACCAAATTCACTTTTTTTAATCTCTGGACTAAATGTCCAAGCATTGGTAAACCACAAGATTCTTTAAGAACTTTTCCAGGTAACCTGGTAGATGTCATTCTTGCTTCTATTGTCGCAACTGTTTTCAAATCTTTAAATGTCGTAAGCTTGATTTTAATTTAAACGTTTAAATCCAGCATGACAAATTGGTCCTTCTAATAAATCCGAAATATTCCTACCATCTTCACATTCTGCTATCTTGCAAAAAATTGGATCTAAATCTTTGATATATTTCCTTATCAAATCTTCAGTGTGTTCAGTAGAGACATAACAAACATTAGAAGCTAAATAACCTTTCTTAAGCATTTCCTGAGTTATTAAGGTTTTATAGCTGAGTGAATTATTACTTTGAAAATTAAATCCAGCCAAAGAAGGTATACCATTTTGATGAATTTCTAAAGAGTATTTTTCTGCTAATTCTTTCCATTGTTTCTTAAGGAAAAGACCTTTAGATGTAATGTCTACCCAACTGTTTTGTGCTTCCATTATTTCTAATGTTTTCAAAGCAGCTGTTGGACCAATTCTTTCAGTCCAAAAAGTACTACTGATAAATGTTTCCTGTGCAGCTTGCATAATATTTTCTTTACCGATAACAGCCGTAATTGCATATCCATTTCCAAGAGCCTTACCAAAAACAGACATATCAGGCTCTACATCATATTTCTTATGCAGCCCACCAAATGTTTCACGAAAACCAGAAGTACATTCATCAAAAATAAGAATTACATTTTTAGCATCACACAAATCTCTAACTCCATCAAGAAAATCGTTAGTCGGAGGTACCGATCTCTCAACTTCCATTTTTACAGCTGCACATTCATTGTTATCTAATATTTTTCTTAATTCTTCTAAGTTATTATAACTAAATGGAATCACTGTTCCATTTAGATCTGATGGAATCCCTTTTGCAGAAAGTCCTGGAAGTAAATGTTCGGATAATAAAGATTCATCAGAAAGATTAGTAGCTAAATACCAATCATGCCAGCCGTGATATCCACATATTGCTACTTTGTCTTTACCAGTTGATGCTCTTGCTATTCTAATAGCTAATGCATTTGCTTCTCCACCAGTTCTTGCGAACTTTGCCATATTTGCCCATGGATGAAGTTCTATTAACTTTTCAGCAAGTAGTACTTCCTCGTAACAATTAAATGTAGACATATTACCCGATTTAACTGTCTCGATAACTGCCTTATCTACTTCTTCATTTCCATAACCCAGAATATTTGTTCCAATTCCCATAATACTCATATCTATAAAAATATTTCCATCTAGATCTATAACCTCATATCCTTTGGCAGAGGAAAAATATGATGGCCAATTATCAGGCAAAAACATTTCTGACCTTTTGGAAAGTAACATATTGCCTCCAGGAATTACTCGTTTAGCCCTCCTCCATATTTTCTGACCTCGATTCATTTTGGCCCCTTCGTTTCTATTAAAATTCTTATTATAGTCAATTAACTTAGGCTTATCTTTTATTAATTTCAATACATTTTCCCAAGAAAAATTTATATCATAATTAAAATGCTTAACAATTTCTCTAATAAGTAATAAATCCTCGGGTTCATCAACTGTCCACCTATATTCAGATAAATCACTTTCGCATTTTAATGTATAACAATTATTCAATTTCGAATTTCTTATCCAAGGTGTTACATGTTCTCTTGAGGCAATATTAGTATCCATTTTATCTGCTAGTAAAAGAACATCTCTGGTAAAAACTTCAACATCTAATCCATCTGGATAAGTAGGTGGATAGTTATTACACAAATAATCACATTTAGTTTCCTGAAATCTTCTAATACAGAGATCTACTAAATCTGGATCAACAATTGGGCAATCACCAGTTATTCTTATTAATGTTTCTGATTTAGTAGAAGAAAGGCAATCTTTATATCTTTTTAAAACATCATCAACTGATCCTCTGAAAAATTTTATACCATTCTTTAAACACAGTTTTTCTATTTTGTCATCTGATTTATCGATAGTTGTTGCAACAATGATTTCATCTACTAATTTACATTTTTTAATTCTTTCAATTTGAAATAAAAGCATAGGATATTTTCCTAATAGCTTAAGAACCTTGCCTGGTAAACGACTTGAGTTAACTCTCGCTTGAAGAATTACTGTTGTTTTATTATTATTAATTTTCAAGTCTGGCATCTTTTATTATAACTTTTGATCCATCAAAACACTTTATATAGGCTGGTGGATAAGGACCAGTTAGCATTCTAATTTTATTATAAATATATTCAGCATTCTTAGTTTTAATCTCATCAATTGTTATTTCGCTCTCTGCTTCAATCCTTCTTTGATAATAACTTCCAGCGCCTATTTGTTTGTATTCTTTAGGATCTTTTTGTAAAAGAATAAACTTAGTTAACGCATAACCTTGTTTTATCATTCTATCAAAAATCATAGGTATTGTTCCAGTAAGATCTAATTTTTTGCGGCCTAATATATCACCCTTATCAATTTCTCCACTCATCTTGAAAATACATATTTCCGATTCTGTAACACCCCTAATTATTTGATTTTGTATCGGACTACCTCCACGGAAATTAGGCAAGGAAGAGGGATGCAACATTAAACATTTATAATTTTCTATAATATCACTTTGAATAATATTACTCCAACCATAAAATAAGATTAGCTGAGGTTTAATAGAGTCAATAAAGGATATATTTATCAAAGATTCTGATTTTATAATTATAAATTCTAATCCCTTCAATTCATTATCTTTTAACAGAAGTCGGTATATATCTAAGGCCCAATCTCTATAACCTACACACAGAACTTTTCCTCCTTTATTTTTATCCATATTGATTTTGAGATAGTGTTAATTAATAATGGTACGAATTAATTTAAATGCTTCTGCATATTCATATCCTACTTGCATCCCCCTGTATTTTGCAAAAGTAACTAAACCTTCTTCTGATCTTGGGAAAGGAAATTCTGATACCTCTGTCATATATTCATTTAATGCCATCCACTTATTATTTATATGATCTTTTGTTAATTCAATAAAAATGTTAGGACTAAAAGTATCTTTCGTCTCAAATGAACATTCCGTACTAGAGGGGACTTCATAAGTAATGATAGTATTTACTTTGCAAGTTGAATTAGGTCTAGTAGCCATAATTGTTGATCTGTATACTATTTTATGATCATTATTTACGTCCCCAGGATCATGAACAAAGATAATATCTGGTTTGATTTCATTTATATACTTTTCAATCATCTTATTAATATCAATTATGGGAATAGTATCAAAACGACCGCAAGGTAGATCATTAAATATAATCTTATTAATTCCAAAATATTTAGCTGCTGACTTAGCACTTTTCTCTCTTATTTTTATATCTTCCTTCACTCTTTCTTTGTTTTTATTAAGTTGATATCTACAACTAGAACCCTCTCCTGCAAATAAAATAGTTGAATTAATTAATGATTTATATTTTGCTAAGAAACCTCCACAACCTAAGACTTCATCATCAGGATGAGCAGCGATGATCAAGATCTTTTTATATTTAATTAGATTCATAACTTTAATTGATAGGGATGATAAATATTAGTTTTATAATCTTTATCATTTATATCTAATAACAGCTTTTTTCCGTAATTAATTATAGCATTCCTTTTTGTTAAAGACATACTCTTATTATGCCTTCTATAATAAAAAAGAAATTTATTAATATGCTTTCCTTGAAAACCTGATTCAATCATTCTTAAAATTAATGAATAATTTTCTAGACCGCAATTTTTTATATTTGTATGGTATCCCCCAGCTTTATTAAAACTAGAGACATTTATCACAGTACCAGTTGCAAGAAAATCACCCCTTGAGTAAATTTCATTCTTATCAAAAGTTGGAAGAGTGATTTTTTTAATTAGCTCTGATTGTGAGTTTATTTCAAAATAATTCGAATAATAAAATTGATTATCATTACTTTTAATAGTTTCACTAATTACTGATGTAAAATCTTTAGTTATCGAATCATCTGCATCTATCCTCACAAAGTATTCAGTTTTAACCTCTTCAAGTGCTAATGTTAATGCCTTTTCAACTCCTACATTTTCTATTCTTATATAATCAATGTAATTCAAAAGGCCATTGTTAAATAGCTCATCATGTGTTTTATCGGTACTTCCATCATCAATAACTACTATTGGATTATTAAAATTTTGATTTGATCTTATTATAGATTTTAAACATTCTCCAATATATTTATCATAGTTATATGTTGTTACTATAAATGTAAACATTTTCAATCAATCGTTAATTCACCAAGAACAATACATTTGTCAGCCATTATATCTTTAGCAGCTTTCATTCCTATAATAGTGTCCATTTGATCTGGTTCATAAGAATTATCTGGTGCAGGTCTTACTATTTTCAAATCTTCTTCTTTGATAATATCACCCTTTTTAATATTTTTATTAGAAAAAATTGATCTTCGCTGAACAATAACTGTTTCTTTTTCATTTAACTCAACTTCCTTAATACCAGATCCTAATGCTAGTTCAAGCTCCCTTGAACGCATTACCATTTCTTTCCAGCTCTTTGGATTCATTGAAAAAGGGTGATCAGGTCCATCTCGATCATTATCATCAGTAAAATGCTTCTCTATCATTCTTGCACCTAAAGAAATTGCACCAAGAACTGTTGAATGACCTGGAGTATGATCACTCAGTCCCAAGATCAATCCTTTAAACATTGAAGAATATGTTTTAAGAACATTTAAATTGATATATTTAAAGTTTTCCAAAGAAGCTGTGTAGTTTGTATTACACTGCATTAGGCATAAATTTGGATTAAATTCAAGTCCTGCTCGAACAGCATTAGTTACTTCTATTAATGTCGAGGCACCAGAAGCTATGATATATGGTTTATTTTTTTGCGCTACAGTTTTAATAATTTTCGTCCAATTTATATCACCTGAGCCTATTTTATAAGCAGGTACATATTCATCTATATATTGAATTACCTCCAAAGAATAAGGTGTTGTAAAAAATGGGATTTGAACTTCTTTACATGCACTAATTAGCTCATTTGTCCATTCAAGTGATACGGATGCATCTTTGTATACTTCATAAATACTTTTTTCCCATTTACTTTGATGTGAAAGTTTCCCACCAAGTGCTTCAAAACCTCCCTGTGAAACAATAGTTTTGGCCTGGAAATGCTGAAATTTAGCAGCATCTGCGCCAGCTTCTGCCGCCTGGTAAATTAATTCTTTTGCTCTAGAAATATCCCCATCATGATTTGCTGCAATATCCGCAATAAAAAAAGTAGGCTTATCAAAACCAATAGTTTTGTTTCCAATTTTAAACTCTGAACTTGGTTTTAGCATCTATTTTTCAAGATATTCAGCTATTGAATAATTTACACTATCTTTGATTGAAGGACATTTGAAATTCAATATACTTTCTATTTTTGATACATCCATGAACATATTATGCGGTCTTTTTGCATAAAGATTTAATTCTGTTATCGATGATAATTCTACTAGTTCTCTACTAAGACCTAAACCATCAATAAATTGCAATCCAAAATTTGCCTTGGTCAAACAATTAAAAGTACCAGCATTAAAAACACCTTTAAATTTATTATGTATTAAATAGTCTATCAACTCACTGATTTTGTTCATATGCAAAGGAGAGAAAATAACATCATCAAAAAGTTTTATCTTTCTTTCATTTTTTATCTCATTAAGAATCCAATCAGTGAATGACTTTCTTTTTGAGTTAATACTTCGACCTACAAAATTAGTCCTTAGAACTATAGAATTGCACTTCATAGCCTCAGCCTCAGATTCTAATTTCGTTTTTGCGTATACATTTATTGGACATACATTCTCTTCTTTATGTGGTCCTTCTCCATTATATAATTGATCAGTAGAAATATGAATAAGGTATGAATCAGTTTGCCTGCAAAGATTCGCTATGTTTTTTGTAGAAGTAACATTTATAAGTTTAGCTAATCCAGGTTCCTTCTCGCATAAATCGACATTTGTTAATGCAACTAGATTTATAGTTATATCCGGTTTCAAGTTTTCAAATAAATATGCTAATTGAGAATAATTTAAACAATCTGCTCTAAAATCAGCTTGCAAGTGTCTTCCATGCCTAAAAACTTGATACCCTGATTGAGACAAGAAATAATAAATTACATTTCCTAGAAGTCCATATGAACCTAAAATAAGTACTTTTGGCATTGAGTTAGTTAAAATATCCCTTTTAGATATACTTTGTGAATATATAATGATTTTACATCAACACATATTTATTTCATGTTTTTATGCAAAATAGATAATATATTTTCAATCGGAGGTGTTCTTGTGAAGTGAAAGTTTTTTTTCATTACAATTGAATAAAGCATTTCACATGGAAACATTAGTTATGAATTATTATTAATCATAACAACCGAGAAGCAAAGTGTCTGAACAAATTGAATTCAGTTCTTTTTATAGATTAATAAACTCAATAAAAGAGGGAGACTCAGAAAAAGTATCTTTATTGGATGAAAAGATTAGTGAATTTAAAAATGGTATGAAATCGAAAAGTTTTCTTGAGGAATTAGGCTCTCTTTATCTATATATAGGTATTACAGAATTATTTAATTTCACCAATACAAAAGATTTACATTCTATAGGTCTAATAGACAAAGAAAAATGGGAAAGTTTATCTATTGAAAATGAACAAGAACTACCTGTGTTTCTTGCTAATAAAATGATTACTTACGTCAAAGAGAACAAAAAAGCAAAAGAATTATCAAAGAAATGGAATGTTCGAGAAGGAGAGATCAGAAAACATATAACAAAAATGGCAAGATACATTACTGAAGGAATTATTGATGTAATTGAATAAAATTATAATATAAAAGTCAAATAAATATAAAATCAATATTCATTGTCTGCCACACAAATACCTAGACATCTGACACCATTATTCTTAGTTCTTCCACAATGATTACATAGAACTTTTTCTAATTTTTTATTTGTTTGCTGTTCTTTAGTATTATCATCTTTGTCAAAATACAAATCTTTCAAACTATTTAATTTATTCATATAAGAGACCTAATAATATATTGTTTAATTTAAATAAAAAAAATGAAGTCATGATTAATAATAAAATTGGGATTGGCTTTGGGACTTGGGCATGGGGAAATAAAATCGTATGGGGTTACAAACCTGGGTTAGATGATATTTTACTAAAAAAAACATTTTTTGATGCGATAGAGGGTGGATTAGATCTTATTGATACTGCAGATTCATATGGGACAGGTAGATTATTTGGTCAAAGCGAAAAGTTGATTGGCGAATTCATTACTGACTTACCCAAAAGGGAACTAGAAAAACTTACTATTGCAACGAAGCTGGCTCCCTTCCCCTGGAGAATTGGTCGTAATGGACTCAATAAAGCTTTTGAAGAAAGTAATAAGCGTCTGAAAGGAAAGATGAAAAGGGTACAACTTCATTGGAGTACTTTTCGTTATGCACCATGGCAAGAAGAACAATTGCTAAATGGTCTAGGAGATTTATACGAAAAAGGTTTAATTAAAGAAATTGGTCTATCTAATACTGGTCCTATAAGACTAAAGTTTTTATATCAAAAACTTATGGAACGAGGAATTAAAATTAATAGTGTTCAAATGCAATTTTCATTATTAACTAAATCATCAGCAGATAATAAAGAATTTAAAACTATATGTGATGAGCGTAATATTGAATATTTAGCTTATAGTCCTCTAGCACTTGGAGTTCTAACAATTCCACCTGATCAATCACCCAAACCCTCAACATTCTTAAGACAAAAGTTATTTCAAAGAATACTTCCTCAAACTAAAGGGTTGAGAACATTACTAAATAATATTGGTAAAAAGCATTCAGCTTCTCAAGCACAAGTTGCTTTGAATTGGGTAAGATCCCATGGTGCTAAACCAATAGTTGGGCTTCGTAATCCTTTGCATGCTGAAGAAGCAATTTCAGCACTCACTTGGTCTTTAACAGAGAATGAAAAAGAAAGGTTGGATGATTGCAAAAATAAATGCCTTACAAATATGCCTCAAAATCCTTTTACGAGTCCGTAATCCAACATCAATTATCAGGACTGACAACAACCTTCATTGAGTCTGATGGAGAAGGAATAGTAATTACTTTTGTAGGTGGATTTGGTTTTGAATTTGAGCTTTCTTCAATGATTTCTTTCTCAGGTTCTTGATCATCTTTAGCACACGCTTCTAATGCCTCTCTCAACAAAGAATCAAAAGTTGCTCCAGGCAATCTATGCCTTGCAACTTCAAGAAATGTTAATGGAAGAGATTCTGATGCAGCATCCTTTAATGCAGGATTGTTTTTGCGATGATCTTGCTCGTCGTGAATTGCTCGAATAAATCGAAGAGTGACTTCATGCTTAGTCGAAGCCTTTATCAAAGTATCGTTATCTCTTTGCCCATTTGTTGCTTCTTGTTCAAGATCAGTAATTCTGTTTTCTAGACTGGTCAGCACTTCATCAGCCTCTTTTCCAATATGAGAAAGTTGTCCATCTGACAAGTTTGGCAAATCAGCAACATAAACTTTTCCATGATCTCTAAGAGTTAGGAAAGT
>CESQ01045991.1_pt1 | contig 12077 bp, 11 predicted proteins | sample 361401 | NCBI WGS metagenome assembly CESQ01 (sample SAMEA2622119, study PRJEB7988) | marine metagenome | isolation source: saline water (ENVO:00002010), including | reverse complement strand
TATTTTTATAACCATATCAATTAATGAGTCAGCTAGTTTTTTTTCCTCACTAGATTCTTGAAATTCGGCAGGTATATAAATAGACATAAATGGTGCATCTAATCCTCCTCTTTTTGATTTTTTGTAGTCAAAATCACCATCTGTATCTTTTGTAATATCTAAAACGTCATCTTTATTTAAATAGCCAGCTTTTTTTAATCTATGAGGAAGGTCAATATGTCCGTCAGCAATAATAAATTTATTTGCCAATATTTTAGATTTAATGATAAGTTGTTTTTCTTTCATTCTAAAGTTAGGATTATACATAAATCAAAAAGAAGGCTATTAAAAAAAATTCGATAACTTTAATTATAAGCTTCCTGAATAACCACCGTCTATTGGTAAATTTATTCCATTTATATAAGAAGCTTCTCTACTACATAAAAAACAAACTGCACTAGCAATTTCCTCGGGTAAAGCAAATCTTTCAGCTGGTATATTTTTTTTATATTCGTTCTCAATGCTTTTTATAGATATTTTATTAATTTCTGATCTATTTTTCATTAAGCTTTTTAATCTATTTGTTAATGTAAAACCAGGTAATATATTATTGACGGTTATACCAAACTTTCCAAGTTCAAAAGATAAAGTTTTTGACCAACTTGCCATACCCCATCTTATAGTATTTGAAACACCTAAATTTTGGATTGGTGCTTTTACAGATATTGATATAATATTTATTATTCTACCAAACTCAGATTTTTTCATAAAGGGGGCTAATGCTTTCACAAGAATATGACTACAATGTAAATGCATAGATATATATTTATCAAAATCTTCTTTTTTAGCTTCAATAATTTTTCCAGGAGGTGGGCCACCAGTATTATTTATTAATATTTCAGGTTTATTTCCATCATTTATATAATCATTTATTTTTTTTTCTAGTAAATCGGGGTTATTAAAATCTGAAACAATAAAATCGTGTTTTTGTTTTTTAGATGTATCTAGTAGGGATAAAACATTATTTAATTTTTTTTCATTTCTTGCTAGTAATGTAACATTAGCATTTTGTTCTGATAATTTAATTGCGATTTCTTTGCCAATCCCATCAGTACTTCCACAAACTATAGCCCTTTTATTTTCTAACGATAAATTCATTTTATTTATTTAAAATTTTTTTACTAGCTTGAATTATTGCTTCAGTATCATAATTGCATTCTGTATATAGTTCATCTTGCGATCCATGTTCAATGATTTGGTCTGGAATCCCTAATCTTTCAATATTATTTTTATAATTATTATTAGCCATAAATTCTAAAATGGCACTTCCAAATCCTCCCATTATGCAGCCATCTTCGACTGTAAGTATATTTTTATATTTCTTGAGAATTTTATGGAGAAGTTTTGTATCTAATGGTTTTACAAACCTCATATCGAAATGTCCCGGAAATATTTTATCATTTTTTAGTGCTTCAATAGCTTTGGTCGCATAATTTCCTATATGCCCAATTGATAAAATCGCTAGACTTTCTCCCTCACATACTTTTCTTCCTGTTCCTATATCTATTTTTTCAAATGGTGTTTGCCAATCTAAAAGTACACCTGGACCTCTAGGATATCTAATTGTAAATGGGTTTGAATATTGTAACTGTGCAGTATACATTAAATTTCTTAATTCAGTTTCATTCATAGGCGCTGAAACAATCATATTTGGTAAACATCTCATATATGCAATATCATATGCTCCGTGATGGGTTGGGCCATCTGATCCGGCAACACCAGCTCTATCTAAACAAAAGATAACTGGTAACTTTTGGATACAAACATCATGAATAACTTGATCGTAAGCTCTTTGCATAAAAGTACTATATACATTGCAAAATGGAATAAGTCCTTGAGTTGCTAATCCAGCACTAAATGTAACAGCATGTTGCTCAGCAATTCCAACATCAAAAGCTCTTTCAGGCATAGATTTCATCATTATATTTAATGATGATCCTGATGGCATTGCTGGAGTTATGCCCATTATTTTTTTATTTTTCTTTGCTAATTCTACAATGGTATTGCCAAATACATCTTGATATTTTATTGGTTTTTTTACCTTACTTTTTTTTGCAGTTTCACCAGAAATCTTATCAAATTTACCAGTTGCATGCCATTTTGTTTGATGTTTTTCTGCTAAATCAAACCCTTTGCCTTTAACTGTCAAACAATGAAGAATTTTTGGTCCATCAATTTTTTTTAGATCATCTAAAGTATTTATTAATTTATCTAAATCATGTCCATCTATCGGACCAAAATATCTAAGATTTAATGATTCAAACAAATTAGAATGATTTAAAACAAATGACTTTAAACTTTGTTCTAATGTTCTTCCAATTTTTTGTGCCTTTGGACCAAACTTACTAATCTTACCTAAAACACTCCATATATCATTTCTAATTTTATTAAATGTTTTGGATGTTGATATTTTAGTTAAATAATTTTTTAATGCTCCAACATTTGGATCTATTGACATACAATTGTCATTTAGTATGATTAGCATATTTGATTTTGATACACCTGAATTATTCATACCTTCAAATGCAAGCCCCCCAGTTAGTGCGCCATCACCAATAATTGCTATATGATTTTTTTCATTTTCTTTTTTATACTTTGCTGCTGTGGCCATTCCTAAAGCTGCTGAAATAGAAGTAGACGCATGTCCAACGCCAAAGGTATCATATTCACTTTCAGATCTTTTAGGGAAACCAGATAATCCTTTGTAAACTCTATTTGTGTGAAATTTATTTTTTCTACCAGTTAAAATTTTATGACCATAGGCTTGATGTCCAACATCCCATACTATCTGGTCATAAGGTGCATTAAATACATAATGTAGCGCAACTGTTAATTCAACTACCCCCAAGCTGGCTCCAAAATGCCCCCCATAGTTTGAAACTGTATCTATTATAAATTCTCTTAATTCATCACAAAGTAAATGCAGCTCATTATTAGTAAGCTTTTTTAAATCATTTGGAAAATTAATTGTTGATAGTATCTTACCTGCCTTACTATTCATATGATTTATTTTGAGCTTTTGTTTTTGTTATTTGAATAATAGTTTGTAAATCTATAATTTTTATAAGAAAGAACTATTTATATTTAAGTTAAAACTTATACGAATTATACGAATTTGAGTTATAAAATTAAGATACCCTTATTTGAAGGTCCATTTGACTTACTACTATTTTTTATAGAAAGAGATGAGATAGATATTAAGGATATACCGATAGCTACCATTACAAAAGATTTTCTTGATTATATTGAAAATCTAGAAAGTATGAATATAGAAGTGGCTAGTGAGTTTATAGTGGTAGCTGCAACATTGATGAGAATAAAATCAAAAATGCTTTTACCAAGACTTATGATGGATGAAGACGGAAATGAAGTTGATCCTAGAGATGAATTAGTTAAGCATTTATTAGAGTATAAAAAATTTAAATCAGTAATTGAAGATTTTAAGAGCTTTGAGAAATATAGAAATGAGAAACATATTCGAGGGAATTTGTATGAAGAGATAAAGTCTATTGCTTCAAAAAGCAATATAGAAATAGAGATGCAAGATGTAAATCTTTATAAATTATTAACAGTATTTAATAATGCAATAAATAAGTTAAATCATAAAAAGAATATTAAATCTCATGAAATTATGCAATATCCATACACAATTGAGAAACAAAAGAAATACATTTTGAATTTAATAAAATCAAAAAGTAAAATAGCTTTTTCAGATTTAATTGATGAAAATCCTTTGAAGATATTAGTGATTTATAATTTTTTAGCAATATTAGATTTAATACAGAACTCTAAAGTATTGATATCAATTGGAGATGGTTTAAATAATTTTTGGTTAAGCTTTAACTCTTAAAAAAAAAGTTAGTTTCAATATTAGCATTATCATCAGAATCCGAACCATGAATAGCATTAGCTTCTATAGAGGTAGCATATAATTTTCTAATAGTTCCTTCCTCAGCTTTTTCTGGATCAGTAGATCCAATTAATTTTCTAAAGTCTTCTACAGCATTTTCTTTTTTTAATGACATAACAATTATTGGACCTGAACACATATATTCACATAAGTTTTCAAAAAAAGGCCTTTCTTTATGTATTGAATAAAATTTTTCAGCAAGCTCTTTATTTAAGCTTAATAATTTCATATTTGTTATTTGAAAACCACTGTCTTCTATTTGTTTAATTATTGCTCCACTGTATTTTTTTTTAAATGCATCAGGTTTAATTATTGTGAATGTTTTATTACCTTCCATGACAAACTATGTTTTTAAGTGTTTTTAAAAATTTATTTAAATATATATTATATTATGATTTTAATCTTAACACAAAAAAAAAATTTTTTTTTAAAAAAAAATTATCCCACTTTTGCAAGCTAAAAAAAAGAAAAAGTTATTAAGGAATTAAAAAACATATTATCTAAAAAAAGAAATATAGTAATCACTACTCATTTCAATCCCGATGCTGATGCTTTAGGGTCATCATTAGGTTTATATAATTATTTGAAAAAAGAAAAACATGAAGTACATGTTATTGTTCCTAATGATTACCCTGATTTTTTGACCTGGATGAAAGGAAATAATAAGGTTATAGTTTATAATAAAGAAAAAAATAAATCTAAAAATCTCATTTTAAATTCTGATTTAATTTTTTGTTTAGATTTCAATAGTCTAGAAAGAATATTTGATTTAGGAGATATTATTAATTCAAGTTCATCAAAAAAAATATTAATTGATCATCATCCAAATCCATCAAAATTTTATGATTATAGTTTACATTCTTCAAAAGCTGCTGCTACTTGTGAATTAATTTATGATTTTATTAACATGATGGGAAATATTGAAAATATAGACAAATCCATTTCCGAATGTCTTTATGCAGGTATTATGACTGATACAGGGTCATTTAAATTTTCTTCTACTTCATCTAAAGTACACAGAATTGTTGCTGATCTAATAGATAGGGGAGTGGATATCAATAAAATTCATAGATTAATTTATGATAATAATTCCTTAAATAAACTCAAGCTTTTAGGATTTTCTATTTCAAAACGACTGAATTTTCTAGAAGAATATAATACAGCATATTTTATTTTAAATAGAAATGATTTAAAAAGATTTAAATATAAAAAGGGAGATACGGAGGGCTTAGTTAATTATGCTCTTTCAATTAAAAATGTTAATTTGGCTTGTATCATAATTGAAGAGAAAGACCTGATAAAGTTTTCATTTAGATCAATTGGGGAGTTTTCAGTTAATAATTTTGCAAAAAAACATTTCAATGGGGGAGGTCATAAAAATGCTGCTGGAGGAAGGTTAGATGAAAATCTTAATGTAGCTTTAAGTAAATTTTTAAAACTTATTAAAGCAAATAAAAAAAAATTAATCTACTAGCATAAAATTTTATTACTTATGAACCCTATAAATAACCTACCATATTTTTTGATTCTGATAGTTACAGGCTTAATCATTTATTCAGTTTTTTTTAATACAAATTCTGTAAAAACCACTGCTAGTGGAATAGAAATTAATTACTTAAAAAATGGTGAAGGAAAGAATCTTGAAGATGGAAATGTTATTATTTTCAATTTAGTATATAATGATCATGAGGGTTTGGAATTACTCAGAAAAGTTGGTGATGATCCAGTTGTTTTAATGAAAGATTCTACCTGGGATTATAATGGTATAATTTATGAAGTAATAAATTTGTTAAAGAAGGGAGATAGTGTAAAATTTGATATTTCTACTGAAGATTTTTATGCTAATTCTCCTTCTGCTGGTTCTATACCAGACTCTATAAAAGATAAGCCTTTAACATTTTATTGTGGAGTAACGGAAATAATGAATAAAGAAGAATTTCAAGAGTATCAAAAAGAACAATATGAAAAAATGCAAAATGAAATGAACAAACAAAATGAAAATCAATTATCTATAGATTTAGAAATCTTAGATAATTATTTAAAATCAAATAATATTGAAGCTATATCAACAGAATCTGGTTTAAGATATGTTATTACTGAAAAAGGAGATGGAAACAAACCTACAGTTGGTTCAAAAGTTAAAGTACATTATACAGGAACCTTACTGGAGGGACAGAAATTTGATTCCTCTATTGATAGAGGAGAACCATTTTCTTTTGATTTAGGTGTAGGAATGGTGATTCCTGGCTGGGATGAAGGAATAGGCTATTTAAGTAAAGGGGCAAAAGCAACTTTATATATTCCTAGTCCTCTTGCTTATGGACCTAATGGTGCTGGAGGAGTAATACCAGGGAATGCAATTCTAATTTTTGAAGTTGAATTAATTGATTTTGAGTAAATACAATGGATAGGTTAATTATTCAAGCTTTTAAAAGTTTTTGTTTAGTTATTATTATTTTTTTTCTATTTACATGTGAAGAAGGTAATGATGTTATTTCAAGAACTTCGTCTGAACAGTTAGCTTATGACATTAGTAGAATAAAGGGATATATAAAAGAAAATAATTTATCTGGATTTTCAGAAACTTCCACCGGCTTGCATTATAAAATAACAGAAACAGGAACTGGCAAATACCCTACTTTAGGAGACACATTATATGTTCATTACGTTGGTCAATTTTTGAATGGTCAACAATTTGATAAAAGTAATTCTGATCTTCCTTTTGAATTTATTTTAGGGCAAGGTGTTGTAATTCAAGGTTGGGAAGAAGGGACTAGATTATTAGATAAAGAGGGAACTGGTATTTTTTTACTTCCTTCTTCATTGGGTTATGGTAAATCCCCACCAAGTTCTAGTACCATTCCTCCAAACTCTGTTTTAGTTTTTGCAATGGATTTAGTAGATGTAAAATAATGTTAAAGAATATTAAGTACTTTTTTTCAATCCTAATTATTTCATTTTTCTCATGTGATTTAGATATAGAATATGTTGAAGTTGATGATCCAGAAAAGATAGAACTAGATTCTATAAACCAGGTTTCTATAGATGCCCTTTTAATTAATAAATATATAGATAGTGTTGATTTAAAAAACATTGTTACTCTTGATAACGGTATTAAATATTCTATTACTAAGAAAGGAAATGATATTTTTCCAGAAAATAATGATATTCTTTCAATAAATATTAATGGTTATTATATGAATGATACTATTTTCACAATGTTTGACACAAATAGTAAAACAGTCGCAGAATCCAATGATATATTTATGATTACTAATGAATATGCTCCAATTGCTTTTACTTATACTACCGATGGTAGATATTTTGGACTGAATTCTTTGCATGGTTATTTGACTTTGATTAATTATTTAAAAAAATCAATAGGACAAATCATGCCTTCAATAGATGAGAATGGGAAATTCACTATAATTTTACCTTCAGGCACTGCCTATGGAAAAGATGGAAATTCTAATTTTCCTGTAATACCAGGAAATTCGGTTTTAATATTCGAGATCCATCTTCTCAAAATTAGAAAGTAATGAAACTATGTTTTGTTACAAACAATAAGAATAAACTTTCAGAAGTTTCTTCAATTTTAAAAAATGTTAAAATCATTTCGTTAGAGGATATTAGCTTTTATGAAGATATTTTAGAAACCGGATCTTCTCTAAAAGAGAATTCAGAGTTGAAGGCAAAATGCATTTATGAAAAATTCAATATAGATTGTTTTGCTGATGATACAGGATTGGAAATTGATTTCCTTAATGGAGAGCCCGGTGTTTATTCTGCTAGATATGCTGGAAATAGAAGTAATTCAAAAGATAATATTGATTTGGTTTTAAAAAAAATGAAAAATTCCAAAAATAGAAATGCTCATTTTAGAACAATTATAACCTTATATTTAGATTCTAAAGTTTACTTTTTTGATGGATCAGTTAGCGGAACAATTTCATATAAACCTATTGGTAATTTTGGTTTTGGTTATGATTCTATTTTTATTCCTCAAGGTTATGATATAACTTTTGCTCAAATGAGTGGTGAAGCTAAAAATAAAATTTCTCATAGAAAAAAAGCTATCGAAAAGTTAAATATGTTTTTACTTAATAAATAATTTTATGAAAAGATATGTTTTAGGTGTTTCTGGTTCTAGTGGCTCTGGTAAATCTGAGATTCTTAAAAAGTTATCAAATAAAATAAATAGCAATTTAATTTCAATAATTTCACAAGATAATTATTATAAAAAAAGAGATTCCCAATCAATTGATCTAAACGGTTTTCATAATTTTGATTTACCGGAATCTATTGATAAAACAAAGTTTTATAATGACATTATTAAACTTATTTCTGGAAATAATGTAGAATATTTTGAGTATAATTATAATAATCCACAATTAAAATCTATAAAAAAAAAGATCGTTTCTAATCAAATAATTATAGTTGAGGGTTTATTTATTTTCCATTATAAAAAAATAGATAGTTTATTTAATTCAAGAGTTTTTATAGATGCAGAATTAAATCTTATGATAAAAAGAAGATTAGATAGAGACTTGAATGAAAGAGGTTATGATAAAAATGATGTAGAGTATAGATACAAGAATCATGTGATTCCTGCTTTTAAAAAATTTACTGAACCTTATAAAAACGAATCTGACTTAATAATTAAAAATGATAAAAGTATTGAATTATCTGTCTCTAAGCTTGAAAACTTCTTAATGAATGATTTTAATAAATATAAATCACGCTTTAGTTAATTTAATATATATTCCATACTTTTGTCGTCAAAAAAAAATAGATTTATTTAATGAAAAATAAAGGCTTTATAATTTTTCTTACCTTATTGATTTCATTTTTATCAATTTACTATCTACAATTTACTTTTGTATCACAAAATATACAGGACGAAGCTTCTGAGTTTTCTAGAGATGAAAGTGGCAATATAAACTTTAATAAAAAGCAAAAGTATTTAGATTCTATTTGGAATGTTCCTGTTTATAGTTTTATTAAAGAGTTCACTTTTAAAGAAATAAAAGAAACAGAACTTAACTTAGGATTGGATTTGCAAGGTGGAATGCATGTTACTTTAGAAGTTTCTCCGATCGATATTGTTAAAGGTTTATCTGGAAATAATCAAGATACAGATTTCAATCAAGCATTAAATAATGCTAAAGAAAGTATTAAGGGAACTCAATTAAATTTTGTTGATGAGTTTTATAAAGAATTTAAACAAATTTCACCTCAAAAAAATTTAGCATTAATCTTTTCTACAGTTTCAAATAGAGGAAGAATAGATTTTGATTCATCAGACGATGAAATTCTGGACATTATAAATTTTGAAGTTGAAAATGCAATTGATAGATCTTTTAATATTCTTAGAACAAGGATTGATAGATTTGGAACATCTCAGCCAAATATTCAAAGACTACAAGGAACTGGTAGAATCCAAATAGAATTACCAGGAGTTGATAATCCAGAAAGAATTAGAAAAATATTGCAGGGAGTTGCAAAGCTAGAGTTTTGGGAGGTTTCTGAGCTTAATGAACCGGAAGTTACAAGGACTTTATCTTTAATCAATCAATATATTTTATCCAAAGAAGATCAAATAAGTTTAGATCAAGAAAATAATGATTTAAGTGAAGGCCAGGATTTAGCTAACTTATTAGTAGATTCAGATGATTCATCATTATCAACTTCTGATACTTCGTCAACTGGCGATAATGTTTTGGATTCATTACAAAATTCAATTTCCTCTCCTCTTTTTTCATTGATGAAATCCGAATTTGGTGGGTTATTTTATAATGTTAAAGACACAATTACTATTAATAATATTTTAAATGATGATCAAGTAAAATTACTTGTACCTCCAACTCTTAAATTTTTATGGGCGGTAAAACCATTTGATACTGAAAATATAGATTTAGAAAATGAAGATGATGTTCTTCAACTTTTTGCTATAAAAATTTCTAGAGGAGGTAGAGCACCTTTAACGGGAGAAGTTATTTCTGACGCAAGGCAAGATTTAGATCAAGGATCAAGACCATCCATATCAATGCAGATGAATGCAAATGGAGCAAAATTATGGAGAAAGCTGACATCTAATAATATAAATAGGAGAATTGCAATAGTACTTGATGACTATGTTTATTCTGCTCCAGTTGTTCAGAATGAGATTCCTAATGGCAATTCGCAAATTACAGGAAACTTTACTATAGATGAAGCACAAGATTTAGCTAATATACTTAAGGCAGGTACTTTACCAGCCCCAACAACAATTGTTGAAGATGTAGTTATTGGTCCTACGTTAGGTAAGGTTGCCCAGCAACAAGGTATTAAATCTATTTTATCAGGTCTAATTATTGTAATTCTATTTATGATATTTTATTATGCTAGAGGAGGCTTTGTAGCTAATGTTGCTTTATTTTTTAATATATTTTTCATCCTAGGAATTCTTGCTCAATTGTCAGCTTCACTAACTTTACCTGGAATAGCTGGAATTGTTCTTACAATTGGTATGTCAATTGACGCTAATGTTCTAATTTTTGAAAGAATCAAAGAAGAATTAAGAAATGGTGCTATATTAAAACAGGCAATTTCAAGTGGGTATAACAAAGCATATACATCTATCATTGATGCTAATGCAACAACTCTTTTAGTAGGTATTATTTTATATAATTTAGGACAAGGTCCTGTAAAAGGATTTGCAGTAACTTTAATTATAGGGATTATTTGTTCTTTCTTTTCGGCAGTATTTATAACAAGAGTAATTGTTGAATACCTTAGTAAAAAAGGAGAAAACAGTAATCTAAACTTTTCTTTTTCATTTAGTAGAAATTTTATGTCAAAAATGAATTTTGACTTTTTATCTAAGAGAAAAATTGCATATGTTTTTTCTAGCTCTTTTATTTCTTTTGGAATAATTTGTTATATAATTAAGGGTCTTGTATTTGGTGTTGATTTTAATGGGGGAAGATCATATGTAGTATCTTTTGATGAGCAATACAATACATCCGAAATGGAAACATCGCTCTCACAAGTTTTTGATAGCAAAGGTGTGGAAGTTAAAACTTTTGGTAACAGTACAACATTTAAGGTAACAACATCCTATTTGATTGATGATGAATCAGATGATGCTGATTTAAATGTTAAAACCCAACTTATAAAAGGACTAGAACAGTTTACGAATAAATCTTTTGTTGAAGATGATTCTCGAGTAGATGATAAAAACTTTACTATTTCAAGTTCTTCAAAAGTAGGAGCAACAATTGCAGATGATATTAAAAACTCATCCTATTTATCTGGAGTTTTAGCATTACTTGTCATTTTCTTATATATTTTAATTCGATTTAGAAAATGGCAGTTTTCTACTGGAGCTGTTGTAGCGCTTCTTCATGATACACTTTTTGTTTTATCTGCATTTTCTATTGCTAATTTCTTTGGTTTTTCCTATGAAGTTGATCAAGTATTTATAGCTGCAATTTTAACGATAATAGGTTATTCAATAAACGATACAGTCGTAGTATTTGATAGAATTAGAGAAACAATGGGGTTAAAAGTAGGTGGAAATTTAATTCCATTAGTTAACGAATCAATTAATAAAACTTTAAGTAGAACGATCATTACTTCAATGACAACTTTTATTGTTGTATTAGTCCTGTTTTTATTTGGTGGTCCTTCGCTTGGAGGGTTTTCATTTGCATTATTAATTGGAATTTTGATTGGTACTTATTCATCTGTTTTTGTAGCTACTCCAATCATGGTAGAGCTTTATAAAAAATAAAAAACTATTTTTGAAAAAAAATTTATTTAAAATTTTTTATAACAACAAGAATATAATTTCGTAAAACTGATTTATGATAAATTCAAAATATGTCATATTAATCTTATTTTTTAGTTTTATTAGTTCATCTCTCTTTTCTCAGAGTATAAATGAAAAAATAATTTTTGCTAAAAAAATAAATGAAGAAATTGTTTTAGATGGCGAGATGAATGAAAATTTTTGGAAGGAAGCGGAAGCAAAATCAAACTTTTTCCAAACAAGCCCTAGAGATTCAATTTCAGCTGAATTAGATACCGAATTTCGAATAGCATATGATGATAAGTATTTATATATGTTAGCAAAATTGGAGGATCT
>CESQ01001035.1_pt1 | contig 12081 bp, 12 predicted proteins | sample 361401 | NCBI WGS metagenome assembly CESQ01 (sample SAMEA2622119, study PRJEB7988) | marine metagenome | isolation source: saline water (ENVO:00002010), including | reverse complement strand
AAGAAACACTCAAACTCTTTCAAAGCAACAACAGGCCTAACTAGGGCCGCTTATCGCAGGGCAATAAAACGGCTTGCATCTGGAATGTCGATGAAAGAGGCCTTGCTACCCGATTACCTGCGATCGGATCGCAGAGTCCAGCTGATAACTGTGTTTGGTAAGACCTATCCAAATCTACGTGCAGCAATACGCGAACTGAACCCACCGGCATCAGAGCAAACTATCGCCAGGTGGATCAAACAGGGGCTGTCACCCGATGAGGCCCTCTCGACAACGCCAAGCACTCATGGCAAAACCGGCATCATCTATCTCGTAACCCACGTATCAGGCAAGCAGTACGTTGGCCTGACAGTCCAACCGCTGCAATTGCGCTGGCAACACCACTTGGAGCACGCTGGAACCAGAAACGGCATAAAGTCAGAGCAATCGCTTCACGCATTGATCAGAAAGAGCAGCCCAGCGGACTTCAAAGTTGAGATCATAGATACAGGCATCATGGGCAAAGATCTTGAGCAGAAAGAACGGCACTGGATATCAACCCTTCAGACGTTAGCCCCCTCAGGTCTCAACATTTCCCCAGGAGGGACCTCCGGCGGTTCGCGCCCTCACCCGGTGGAGATAGATGGGATAAAATTCCGCAGTAAGAAAGAGGCTGCTCAATACGTTGCTATCACCCGAAACATCAGCCTTCATGCAGCCAAGTACAGAATATGGACAGGCAGAATTGATCTGTGACGAAATAGAGGAAACGGATCACGCGGTCATCTGACAACTATCACGCTTGAGCTTTTCTCAGGCGACTGGGGCATGCTCGCTTGAGACGGCTCGGCGCCTTACCCCGCATCGCGACTCTCACGACATGGTGGGCGTTATGGTGGGAAAATCCTTATAAATCCATAAAGTAAAATCATAAGCCATTGTTTTTTATTTAAAAACCAATTCTATGTGACATTCAGATTCAGAATATCGAGTAAGCCGACACCGCTCCGTTGCGAAGCGGTATCACCCTTAGCGCCGGGTTACTCCAGGGTAACCCGGATGGCGATGGGGTACTCATCGCAGTTGTGCCCGGCACCACCGCGATCGACCACCAGGAACTCTCCCTCACGCTCCAGCACCGACTGAATCGCGTGCCAGGTGCCGATCCGGTAGTTGACGCCCTGACGACCGTCGGTAATGAAGGCGCGCACCTCGGCCGGGTCAATCACATCGCCCGGCGGCGCCACCACGATCAGAAATTGCTCTTCGTGCATCGGCACGAAGGCCTGACTGCCGAGCGGGTGGCGCTCCAGAAAGGTCAGCTCCAGCGGTACGGTGACTGGCTGGCTGACAAAGATGCTGATCAGCACCCGTGGTGATTCACCGGCCACCTCGACCTTGGCCAGATCGTGATGTCGGCGCGTGCGACCCGAGTTGATCATGAAGTGCTCGGAGGTGCGCGAATCGATCACCTCACCGAAGGCCGCGAAGGCCTCCGATGTCAGGGGCTGGGCCGTCAGTTGCAATACGTCAGTGCTCATCCCCTGCTCCTCAACGGCCAAAGGTCGGCAGTTTCATGTGACGGTTGACGTCTTTGTACAGCAGGTAGCGGAACGGGCCCGGGCCACCGGCGTAGCAAGCCTGCGGGCAGAAAGCGCGCAGCCACATGTAGTCACCGGCCTCAACCTCGACCCAATCCTTGTTCAGCAGGTAAACCGCCTTGCCTTCCAGCACGTAGAGGCCGTGCTCCATGACGTGGGTTTCGGCGAAGGGAATCGCGCCGCCCGGCTGGAAGTTGACGATGTTCACGTGCATGTCGTGGCGCATGTCGCTCATATCGACAAAGCGGGTGGTGCTCCAGGCGCCATCGGTACCGGGCATTTCCAGCGGGGTGATGTCGTTCTCGTTGGTGACGAAGGCTTCCGGCACGTCAACGCCATCGACTTTCTCGTAGGCCTTGCGCACCCAGTGGAAACGCACCACGGCGCCACTGTTGTTGTGCAACTGCCAGTCACTGCTCGGCGGAATGAAGGCGTAGCCGCCCTCTTTCATCTGGTGCTGCTGACCATTGAGGGTCAGGGTCATTTCACCTTCCACCACGAACAGTACGCCCTCGGCGGTCGGATCGGTTTCCGGCTTGTCGCTGCCGCCGCCCGACTGCACTTCCATGATGTACTGCGAGAAGGTCTCGGCGAAGCCGGAGAGCGGACGCGACAGCACCCACAGACGGGTACCGGTCCAGAACGGCAGATGGCTGGTAACGATATCGCGCATCACGCCCTTGGGGATCACTGCGTACGCTTCGGTAAATACCGCGCGGTCAGTGGTCAGCTGGGACTGCGGCGGATGACCGCCGGTGGGCGCATAGTAGCTGCGGGGTTCAGATTGCTTGGCCATGCTTACTCCTGAGGTTGAACCGGGTGGTGGGTAGCCCAGTGGTGGGCGATATCGACACGGCGTGTCACCCACACCCGGTCATGGGATTCGATGTAATCAAGAAAACGCTGCAGCGCACGGAACCGGCCCGGGCGGCCGATCAGGCGGCAATGCAGGCCGATCGACAGCATCTTCGGCGCGTCTTCACCTTCGGCATAGAGCACATCGAAGGCATCTTTCAGATACTGGAAGAAGTGGTCGCCGGTGTTGAAGCCCTGGGGGGCGGCAAAGCGCATGTCGTTGGTATCCAGGGTATAGGGCACGATCAGGTGATTGTGCAGCTGACCCTGGCTGTCGGCCTCGCGGGTCCAGAACGGCAGGTCATCGCCATAATAATCGCTGTCGTAGGTAAAGCCACCATGGTCCAGCAGCAGACGGCGCGTATTGGGGCTGTCGCGGCCGGTGTACCAACCTTCCGGCTGGGCACCGTAGAGGCGCTGGAAGATATCCATGGCGCGCTGCAGGTGCTCGCGCTCTACCGCTTCGGGGATGTTCTGGTAGTGGATCCAACGCCAGCCGTGGCAGGCCACCTCATGCCCCAGCTCGACAAAGGCCTGGGCCAGCTCCGGGTGGCGCTCCAGCGCCATGGCTACACCGAACACTGTCAGCGGCAGGCCGCGACGTTCAAATTCGTTGAGGATGCGCCAGACGCCCGTGCGGGAGCCGTATTCGTAGATCGACTCCATGCTCATGTGGCGGTCATCAAAGGCCGCCGCACCGATGATCTCGGACAGAAACTGCTCGGAGTGGCTGTCGCCGTGCAGTACGCAGTTTTCACCGCCTTCTTCATAGTTGAGCACAAACTGCACGGCGATCCGCGCCTTGCCGGGCCAATTTGCGTGCGGCGGGGTGCGGCCGTAGCCCACCAGGTCGCGGGGATAATCTGCGCTCTGAACCATGAGAAATCACCTATGCAATGAAAAAAATACCAGCGATGCCTGTTAATCGACATAACCGCCGCTGATTGGATGTCGTAGTTGCTGTCGATTGTATACAATTAATCAGTTTAGTTGTGTACAAACAGGTTCCCAGCATGCATATACGCGTAATCAACCCCAATACCACCCAGGCGATGACCGATACCATCGGCACCGCCGCCAGTGCCGTAGCGGCGCCCGGCACGCGCATCAGCGCAACCCAGCCCGAGAGCGGCCCGGTATCCATCGAAAGCCATTTTGACGAGGCCGTGAGCGTACTCGGCGTGCTCGACGAAATTCGCGCCGGCGAGCGTGAAGGTGTCGACGCCTACATCATTGCCTGCTTTGGCGACCCAGGCCTGAACGCCGCACGCGAGCTCACCCGCGCGCCGGTGATCGGCATTGCCGAGGCGGCCTTCCATGCCGCCACCCTGATCAGCACCCGCTTCTCGGTGGTCACCACCCTGCCGCGCACTACCATTATTGCCGAGCATCTGCTCGACAGCTATGGCATGGCAAGTCGCTGCCGCCGAGTTAGAGCAGCCGACATCCCGGTACTGGAGCTGGAAGAGAACCCGGACCTGGCGCTGGAGCGCATCATTGAGGAGTGTCTGAAGGCCAAGCAGGAAGATGGCATCGGCGCTATCGTTCTGGGCTGCGGCGGCATGGCCGACCTCACCCCGCAGATCAGCGCCGCTGTCGGCCTGCCGATCGTCGAGGGCGTGACTGCCGCCGTCAAACTGGCCGAGGCCCTGGTTGGCCTGGGACTGCAGACCAGCAAGCACGGGGACCTGGACTTTCCGCTACCGAAACCTTTCACCGGACGTTTTGCCGAGTATTCGAACCTGACGCCCGACTGAGCACACCACGCCGGGGCCGGCGTGGGCGGCCCCGGATGTGGATGACAACCACCGACCGATCACAGAATCGCGGGAGACAATAATGCGCATCACATATCAACTGGAGGCCGTATGAGCACTGACATCAGCAGCGCAGCGGCCAGCGAACTGCCGGCACATGACGGCAAGGCTGCAGGGGAAGAATCCCTCGCCCCTCAACAGGTCCGCATCATGGGCCGCTTTTCCTACCTGCTGGCCTGGTTTGGCGGCTGTGTCGCCATTGGTACCTTTACCATGGGCTCCAGTGTGGTCGGCACCCTCAACCTGATTCAGGCCACCCTGGCCATCGCCATCGGTTGCTTTGTGATTGGCGTGGCCCTGGTCCTGAACGGCGCCGCCGGCTACAAGTACGGCATCCCCTTCGTTGTGCAGGCGCGCAGCGCTTTCGGCTTTACCGGTACACGCCTGCCGGGTCTGGTCCGCGCGGTACCGGCCATTGTCTGGTACGGTTTTCAGAGCTGGATCGGTGCCGGCGCACTGAACATGGTCTCGGCCACGCTGTTCGGCTTCGACAACCTGGTGTTCTTCTTTATTGCCTTCCAGTTCCTGCAGATCGGTCTGTCGGTGATGGGCTTTCAGGGCATCAAGTGGCTGGAGAACGTGGGCAGCGCCTTTATCCTGGCCTCGCTGGTGTACATGTTCTACAGCACGGTGCAGCGCTACGGTGACGAGCTGTCGATGAGCCTGCTGACCATGCAAGGCTCCTGGGGGCTGCCGTTCTGGAGCGCAACCATGCTGTTCCTCGGCATCTACAGCACCATGATCCTCAACGTCAGTGATTACTCGCGCGAGCACGAGCATGGCTCCGGCCCGGGCCTGCTGACCACCCTGTACTCCATGTCGATCCTGCCGTGCACGCTGTTCATGGGCCTGATCGGCTACATGGTGTCCGAGGCCACCGGTGTTGCCGACCCCATCGAGGTCTTTGCCAACGCCGTGGACAACAAGCCGCTGCTGATGTGCACCCTGCTGTTCATCGCCTTTGCGCAGGTCACCACCAACGTGCTGAACAACGTGGTGCCGCCGACCTACGTGCTGATGGATGTGTTCAAGCTGAAATTCCGCCCGGCCACCGTGATCGTCGGCCTGCTGGCCTTTGCCACCTTCCCCTGGAAGCTGGTCAGCGCGGACTCGGCTGAAGGCCTGCAGGTGTTTGTGCAGACCTACTCGGCGTTCCTGGGACCGATCTTTGCCATTCTGGTGGTGGACTACTACCTGATTCGCAAGCGCACCCTGAACCTGCAGCATCTGTACGATGCCAACGGCCCCTATCGAGGCGTCAACTACGCGGCACTGGTAGCCACGGCGATCGGTGTGGTGGCCGCGCTGAGCATCTCCAGCATCTCCTGGTACGCCAGCCTGATCCCCGCAGGCCTGAGCTACTACCTGCTGATGCAGTACTGGCCTGCCTGCGCACGCTTCAGACAGTAAGCCTGGTTATCGCCGCTGAGTTAAGAAAGCACTGATTAATTCAGCGGCGATACCCGGCAAACACATCCTGCAAATCAGGCACCGCCTGCGGCTCATCCCCGATCGACAGCGACGCTTCGATGGCATCCAGATGCTTTGCCATGAAGTCAGCGGCTGCCTTGCCGTCCCCTTGCTCAAGCAGCGCCAGCAACTGCTGGTGATCCGTGCAGTCACAGCCGAGATTGCCCGCGTTACCGTAGACCGCCAGGATCAGCGACGAGCGCGAACACAGCTGCACCACAAAAGTCGCCAGGGTCTCGTTGCCGGCCAGCGCCGCCAGCGCGCTGTGAAATTTCGCTGAGCACTGAATCGCCTCACTCTGCTCACCGGCCTCAAGCGCCACCTGTTCCTGCGCGGCCAGCGCCCGCAACTGCTCCACGCCCTTGGCGTCCAGCACCTGCGCCAGAGGCTGCATGAGCCCACCCTCAACCAGCCGCCGCGCCTCAAAGACTTCCCGCGCTTCCTCGGCCGAGGGCCGGGTAACGCTGGCACCCTTGCCCGGCGTGAGCGTAATCAGCTGATCCATCGCCAGACGCTGCAGCACCTTGCGAATGCCGGTGCGACTGACGCCGAACACCTCCGCCAGCGCGTCCTCACGCAGGCGCGCGCCCGGCTGCAGGCGGTGTTCGATGATCGCCGAGCTGATGGCCTGATAGATTCGCTCATGGCGCTGCGCGCCCGCCCCCGTAGCAGGGCTGGAGATGGCTGATCCTTTATCGGCGGCGCGCAACACCGATGCGACCCGGCGGGCTGTCATCAGGGAAATCCTCGGTCTGGTGAAAAGTAAGGCGCGCTATTGTAGCCGTTTAGACAATCACCTGACTGATCGTAACGGTGGGCACGATGTCGCTGTAGTTGGCCATATCCTCGTTGAGGACCTTGCCACCGGCAGCAAACGCCGCCTGAAACTGCGCCATATCGGCAAAGAACAGGTGAGCCGCCGCCAGTGTTTGCGGCGCCTTGCCGGCACCATCGGCCAGACACTGGTCAATTTCCAGCTTGAGCAGACCATGGGCGTCGAGCTGTTCGTGGATCAAACGAGCATGCTGCTGTTGGTAGTAGCTGTGGTCGAAACGCGCATTTGCCTGGGCGGGATAGCTGACAGTGACACGAATCATGGGGCGGTTCTCCTGTTGTTTTTGTTGAGGAAGCACTGATTAATTCCACACGCTCTCTGCGAGTGCTCAAGCGTGCAGATGCAAGGCGCGATGTGCGGCCAATAGTGGTTCTATTGGCAAACAGCGCAACGCAGCAGATGCATGCTTGAGCGCTCGCCCTACGGGGCGTACAGGCTGGGCCGCACTCTGCGTTGTGATTTCTCGACAGGTCCCGACATGCCGTCGAAACCACGTCTTGATTGCAGCCCAGCCTGAATGCCAGAGGGCATGTGGAATTAATCAGTGCTTCCTTGAGGGTTTGCACCATAGCATGCCTCAGCCGAGCAGCGTCTCTACCTGCTCACGCAGGCGCTGGCGATCCACCTCCAGCACCAGCGCCTGCTCGCCCAGCGCCAGCGCCTCGCGCGCCAGGCGGCGTGCCGGCGCGGCAAAACAGGTACCCTGCGCGGCCAGTGCCTGCAGCGACTTGACCAGCCGCAGTTGCACATCGATACGCCCGGCACCGTCGCGGGCAATCGGGCCAAACAGGTCATCGAACAGATCATCCAGCGCCAGCGGTGTCAGCCACACGCCCTGACAGGACACCTCCGCCTCCTGCGCTGCCGGCCCCTGCGCCCAGGGAGCGAACAGGCGCACGCCCCGCCCCAGGATGTCGATTGCCGTACCCGGATCATTGACCGCCGGCGACAACGCCCGCGAGGCTATCTCCGACAGCACCGAGCAACCAAAACGCGGGTCCTGATCAAAGGAGCGCAGACTGTCGAGGGTAAAGCAGTCACACAGCGCGCGCTGCAGGTCATCGTCCAGTTGCCCGTGCACCCACAGCAGCGGTTCGGCCGGATGCACAAAGGCACCGGGCTGCACCGGCACGTAGAGCGCCAGCTGGTGCTCCTCGGCCAGCTCGGAGAGCGTCAGCACATCCAGGTGCTGCAGGTAGAAGCTGTCGGCCGGATACAGCGGGCGGCAGCCCGGCGGCACCTCACCATCCCAGCAATGGGCGCCGAGGCAGGGGTTGGCAATGCGCTCGCTCAACGCCCGCGTGGTGACCTGCTCGACCCGCTCGGTGGTGTCGCCAACCCGACCAAAGCGCGACAGGTGCTCAATCCAGCGCAGAATCGTCACCACGATCAGAGCAATCACCAACAGGGTGATGGCAAACAGGATGACGCGGCCACTTTCACCATAGGTCCCGGTGCTCAGCGCCACCAGGCCCACCAGGCTGAACAGAAAGGCACCGATAAAGGTACCCAGCACGTTCTGCGTGGTGGTGTCCTGCATCAGCAGGCGGGTGGCGCGGGGCGTCACATTGGTGGTCGCCGTACTGTAGGCCGCGACCATGACGCTCAACGAAAAGGTGGTGACCGCCAGCATGCTGGAGGCCAGGATGTCGAGGATGCGATCTACCGCGTCGGCGCCGATATCGATCGGCAGCGGCCCGGGCAGCAGGCGCTCGATCAACACGGCCAGCAGCGCAGCCGCCAGCGCCAGCACCACGTAGAGCGTGGCGCGAATCCACAGCGTCCGTGTCAGCTGCGCCAGCAGCCATTGCCATTTCGAAATCATCCCACGCCCCCATACCGGTGAAGTCCACAGCTTACCGCACCCATGACGCGACACGGCATACAGCCTATAATGGCGCGCTTTACCCTTACCCGCAGGAAACACCTCGATGAGCCACGCCACCGGCACCCTGTATATCGTCTCCGCCCCCTCCGGCGCGGGCAAAACCAGTCTGGTCAAGGCGCTGATCGAGCTGACCCCCAACCTGCAGGTGTCGGTGTCGCATACCACCCGCGCCATGCGCCCCGGCGAGGTAGACGGCGTCAACTACCACTTCACCGACCGCGACAGCTTCCTGCGCCAGGTCGAAGCCGGCGACTTTCTGGAGCACGCCGAAGTATTCGGCAACCTCTACGGCACCTCGCAGAGCGCGGTAGAACAGGCGCTGGCCGAAGGCCGCGACCTGATTCTGGAAATCGACTGGCAGGGCGCGCAGCAGGTACGTCGCAAGCTGCCGCAGGCCCACTCGATCTTTATCCTGCCACCCTCGCGCGAGGCCCTGCGCCAGCGCCTGACCCAGCGCGGTCAGGACCACGACGAGGTGATCGACCAGCGCATGGCCGAGGCCGAGGCCGAGATGAGCCACTACGTCGAATTCGACAGTCTGGTCATCAACGATACCTTCGAGCACGCACTGGAAGATTTGCGCGCCATCGTGCGCAGCTACCGCCTGCAAACCAGCGCGCAGCAGGCCCGCTACAACGAGCTGCTGCAGGCGCTCTTGTCAGACTGAGGCACCAGCCGGTAGACTGTCAGGTCCTGCGCCCCTGTTCGGGGCGCCTTGCGTTCAATTGTTTATCCTTTCCGGAGTACCCCATGGCTCGCGTTACCGTTGAAGACTGCCTGGAAAATGTAGAAAACCGTTTTGAGCTGGTCATGCTGGCCTCCAAGCGCGCCCGTCAGCTGGCCACCGGTGGCAAAGACGCCAAGGTAGCCTGGGAAAACGACAAACCGACCGTAGTGGCACTGCGCGAAGTGGCCGAAGGTCTGGTCACCAACGCCATCATGGCTGAAGAAGCCCTGCAGGATCAGCAGGAGCCGCTGTACTCGCTGGAAGCGACCGACGAGCCGGCCGAGTAAGAAACAGGTTTGCTGTTGCGCAGGCCGGGCATCCCTGAGGTCACCACTCGCGTTGGCGGGTGCGGGAGAGCTGCATGTCTGCGATAGAAGTATTTGCCGACAATCTGGGTAACTACCTTGAGCCGGAGCAGGTCAACCTGGTCCGGCGCGCCTATTTCTACGCCGAGCAGGCCCACGACGGGCAGACCCGCCGCAGCGGCGAGCCCTACGTCACCCACCCGCTGGCGGTAGCCCACATCCTGGCCGACATGCACATGGACCATCAAAGCCTGATGGCCGCCATGCTGCATGACGTGATCGAAGATACCGGCATTCCGAAGGACGCTCTGATCGAGCAGTTCGGCGACACCGTGGCCGAGTTGGTGGACGGGGTCAGCAAGCTGACCCAGATGACCTTCGAGACCAAGGCCGAGGCGCAGGCCGAGAACTTCCAGAAAATGGCGCTGGCTATGGCCCGCGACATCCGCGTGATTCTGGTCAAGCTGGCCGACCGCCTGCACAACATGCGCACGTTGGGCGCACTGGCTCCGGAAAAACGCCGTCGCATCGCCAAGGAAACCCTGGAGATCTACGCGCCGATCGCCAACCGTCTGGGCATGCACAGCCTGAGCACCGAGTTTGAAGATCTCGGCTTCAAGGCCATGTACCCGATGCGCTCGATGCTGATCGACCGCGCCGTGCGCAACGCCCGGGGTAACCGCAAGGAACTGCTCAATCGCATTCTCGAGTCGCTGCAGGCCTGCCTGGAGCGCGAAGGGCTGCAGGGCAAGGTGATGGGCCGCGAGAAGCACCTGTACGGCATCTACCAGAAGATGCGCGGCAAGAAGAAGTCGTTCAACGAGATCATGGACGTCTACGCCTTCCGCATCATCGTCGACAAGCCCGACACCTGCTACCGCGTGCTCGGCGCCGTGCACAGCCTGTACAAGCCCTTCCCGGGCCGCTTCAAGGACTACATCGCGATTCCCAAGGCCAACGGCTACCAGTCCCTGCATACCACCCTGTTCGGCATGCACGGGGTACCGATCGAAATTCAGATCCGTACCGAAGAGATGGAAGAGCTGGCCAACAACGGCATTGCCGCGCACTGGGTCTACAAGTCCAAGGACGACGTGATCAACGGCAACCACGCGCGCACCCGCCAATGGCTGAAGAGCGTGCTGGAACTGCAGCAGAACGCCGGCAACTCGCTGGAGTTCATCGAAAACGTCAAGATTGACCTGTTCCCCGACGAAGTCTACATCTTCACCCCAAAAGGCCGCATCATGGAGCTGCCCAAGGGATCCACTCCGGTCGACTTCGCCTACGCAGTACACACCGACATCGGCAACAGCTGTATCGCCTGCCGCGTCAACCGACGCCTGGCGCCGCTGTCCGAGCCGCTGGAAAGCGGCGAAACTGTCGAGATCATCACCGCCCCAGGCGCTCGCCCCAACCCGGCCTGGCTCAGCTTTGTCATCACCGGCAAGGCGCGCAGCAATATCCGCCACTTCCTCAAGCATCAGCGCCACTCCGAGTCCATCGCGCTCGGCGAACGCCTGCTCGACAAGGTGCTGGCCAGCTTTGACACCCAGCTTGGTGCCATTCCCGAGGCCCGCATTCAGGCCGTGCTGAACGATTGCGGCATGGAGCTGATGGAAGACCTGCTGGCCGATATCGGCCTGGGCAACCGCATGGCCTACGTTGTCGCCCGCCGCCTGCTGGCCAGCGGCGACGGCACCAGCGAAGACGAGCCGCAAAAGGTCGACCAACCCGCCAACGCAGAAGACAGCGGCGAAAAACCACTGGCCATCCGTGGCACCGAAGGCCTGGTGGTCAGCTTTGCGCGCTGCTGCAACCCGATTCCCGGCGACCCGATTGTCGGTTACCTGTCCTCCGGCAAAGGCATGGTCATCCACCAGGAAAACTGCCGCAACCTGGCTGAACTGCGCCACAACAGCGAGAAGACGCTGCACCTGACGTGGGACAAGGATGTCAGCGGCGAATTTACCATCGAGCTGCGCGTCGAGCTGGAACACCAGCGCGGCATCATCGCCCAGCTTGCCACCGGCATTACCGTGGCCGACGCCAGCATCGACAAGATCAGCGTCGATGAGCGCGATGGCCGCGTCAGCGTGGTACAACTGGTGGTGCGTGTACGCGACCGCCTGCACCTCTCGCAACTGATCAAACGCATCCGCAACCTCAAAGGCGTGATGCGCATAACCCGTCTCAAGAACTGACTGCCGTCGGAGCATTCATGAACAAGCAAGTCATCACCAGCGAACAGGCCCCTTCGGCCATCGGCCCCTACTCCCAGGCCATCAAGGTGGGCAACACCGTCTACCTGTCCGGCCAGATCCCGCTGGACCCGGCCACCATGGAGGTGGTTGAGGGCTTTGAAGCGCAAGTCTGCCGCGTGTTCGACAACCTCAGCGCGGTTGCCGAAGCGGCCGGCGGCAAGCTGCAGGACATCGTCAAGCTGAACATCTTCCTGACCGACCTGGGCAACTTCGCCACCGTTAACGAGATCATGGAACGCTACTTCGAAAAGCCCTACCCCGCCCGCGCCGCCATCGGCGTCGCCGCACTGCCCAAGGGCGTGCCGGTCGAGATGGACGGGATTATGGTGGTGGGCTGAAG
>CESQ01129701.1_pt1 | contig 12086 bp, 8 predicted proteins | sample 361401 | NCBI WGS metagenome assembly CESQ01 (sample SAMEA2622119, study PRJEB7988) | marine metagenome | isolation source: saline water (ENVO:00002010), including | reverse complement strand
TCATCTTAATGGCAGTAGCAGCTAAACCAGAAATTTCAAAAATTCTATTGGATCTTGGGATAGAACCAGTAGATGTTTATGCTGTAGAAAATGCAGAACAAACTTATATTGCTGCATTAGTAGAAGGTATTAATACTCTTGAAGTTGCTAATAAAGGAGAGAGCACGAGATCAAAAATACTACGAGATGAACTTAAAGGAGTAAGAGAGAAGAAAAGAATAAAGGTAAGTGCTAGTAAATTATTTGCTCAGAAAAAAATAATATCTGCTAGTAAGATCCGTCCTCAGGCATTACTTCCTGCAGCAGATGATTCTCCTTCAGAAGGAAAAGGTGTGGGTAATATATTAAATGGTATTTTAAATATTTTAAGATTGGGAAATAAACAAGATAAAAAAGAATCTATTGAGAATAGAAAAGAAAGACAAAGGCAAAAAAGAGAAAAAAGAGAGAATGCAATAGAGTCATTGAAGGGAGGAGTAAAAAAGGCTGCAAGTGCAGGTAAGAAGGCAGTATCTGCATTAGTCTCTCCTTTTAGTAGTATTTTGGATGGATTAATTAATTTTCTTAAGGTTACTCTTTTAGGAACTTTGATTAATGGTGCTTTGAACTGGTTTAGTAATGAAGATAATCAGAGGAAGATAACAAATTTGGGAAGATTTTTTAAAGATTGGTGGCCTTCATTGTTAGGAGGATTTTTATTATTTTTTACACCTATAGGTACTTTAGTTTCTAAGGTAGCAGGATTATTGGTATGGGCTATTCCTAAACTTGCAGGACTTATTGCATCGAATCCTATTTTAGCTGCTGCTACAGTAGCGGTGTTAGGAGCTAAAGCTTTAGATGGAGATTTTGGTCCACCTAAAGAACTTACTGAAGAAGAAAAAATACAAAATAAAGAGAAGGTGGATAAGGTTATGAATATGGGTGTGAGTTCATTAAATGAAGGGGGAATAGTACCTTCTCCTTCTATTGTAAGGGGATATAATGAAGGTGGTATGGTTTCTGGATCTGGTAATACAGACACTGTTCCTGCCATGTTAACTCCAGGTGAACTGGTTATTCCTAAAAACGATTTGAAACCAAGACCCATGAGTGGTAGAGCACCTTCTATGATTCCTGTAAAGAGCACTGCCACTGCTAGAACTCCTGTCGGTACTCCTGTAAAAGTGAAGTCAGTGAGTACTACTACAGTATTACCTACAATTAAAAAACCAAAACGTAGTCAAAGGATAAGGGAAGGAAGCACTATTCCTGTCTTTAGAGTTGCTAGTAAATCTAATGCTAGAGAAATTACAATAAGATCATTGGGGATTGAAGAGGCATTATAATGACTGTAGTTACTCAAAAACTTTTACCTTCTGCTAAAATAGTTGCTAAAAAGAAAACTATTCCTGTTAGTGCTCTTAAACCTGTTGAAATAGAAAATTCAACAGAGACTTCTTCTATTAAAGAGAAATTAGTCTTAATTAAGAATTTTTTAGGGGAAAAATATGAAAGTGAATTAACTTCTTGGAGAATGAAAAGAAGACAAAGGCAAGAAGAGAAACGTAAGTTAAGAGAGGAAAAAATAGAAAAGAAGAAAGAAACTAAGTTGGCTTTACCTAAAGTTAATGTTAATCCTTTCTCAAATATTTTTTCTTCTATTAGTAATTTTCTTTTATTTTTAGGAGGAGGCCTTCTTTTTAATAAGTTTCTTGATTTACAAGATGGTTTAACTGCCGTTGAGAAAGTTTTACCTTCTATAGAGAAAGGAATTTCAATCTTTACTGGTGTAATATCTGGTGTGACTAATTTTATTGATTCTGCCTATGCGGGTTATGATAAGTTTAAAAAACAAATTTCAGAGATAACTGGGGTAAAGGAAGAAGATGTTGAAGAATTTGCGGGTCTTTTGAATAAGGTAGTTAATGGAACTATTATTGCTGTAGGGGTAACTTTGAGATCCCTTCCTAGATTGTTAAGAAACCGCAAAGTCCCTACATCATCTTCATCTTCAATACCTAAAACACCTAAAACTGGTCAATTTGGAGGAGGTCAAAAAACTGGTATTGATTTAAAGAAAGGCACTCGTACTATAAAGGGTAGAACAGTTTCTGTTTCAAGTGCTAGTAGATATACAAAGTCAGTGGGAAGATTCATTAAAGGAACTGCTAATGTAGGTGATATGACACGATTACTTCGTAGAGGATTCTTCAAACCATTTGCACTGTTTTCTTCACCTCTTTTGGAGAGGATTCCCATAATCGGTGGTATAGTTGATTTTCTTGTAAATTTTTTCCTATTTAAAGAACCTTTAGGAAAATCTGCATTCCTAGCAGCTGGTTCAACTTTAGGAGGTTTTATTGGAGGCATACTAGGTTCAGTTGCTGGTCCTCCTGGTGCTATAGCTGGTGGTGTATTAGGTGGTATTGGTGGTGATTGGGCAGCACGGGCTTTATATGAGACAATTTTTGGTGATGTAGATCTAGATCTAGCTGCTGGTTTAACTGAAAATGCTTCTTATGATTTAATTAGTGATATTACTACTAATATTATCCAACCAATAGAAACATGACTGCTAATCCATTACAATTTAATAAGTTTGAGATTAAGTCTAATGTAGATAGTAGGACTGTGGATCTACGTGGATCAGGAAATCCTATCATTGAATATCGTGAGAGTATTTTTATGCCTTATGTTGAGGTAACGGCATATATTGTTGATACTGGTAATACTTTACCTGCGGATGATGGAACTGATGCTGGTATTGGATTATTAGAGGCTGGTTTTTGCCAAGGAACAGAAACCATATTGTTTAATATTGCAGATAAAAAAGGAAATAAAATTAACTTGTCTAATAATAATGATTTAAGAGTTTCTTCTATATCAGATACTCATCAATCTTTTAAGAATACTACTTTTGTTCTTACTGCAGTTTCTAAGGAAGCATTTGATAATACTTTAGTAGACAATAGATGTAATCTTAAGTATAGTGGACCTATATCGGATATTGCTCGATCCATCGTAAGAGCAAATTTAAAATCTCCTAAATGGAGATCAATGAATGTTGATGTTACTTCTAATCAATATCATGAATGGGGTCAAAATAGGTATCCATTTGAGATGATTTTAGATCTTCAACAATTGGCTATTCCTTATGGAATACAGACTTCAAAAGGCAAAGCACCTGATGGTAAAACTGCAGGATATCTTTTCTGGCAAACATCTAATGGTTATCAATTTAAATCCTTAGATAAATTATTTGACACTAAAGATAAGGTAGTTAAGAAATATATTGAGAATAGTAAATCAGGATCTGATCTGTTGCCTGTAGTAAAAGATAATGAGGTTTATGATGGTAAAATTCTTTGGTCTACCATGTCTAGAAATATTGATGCTCTTAATCAATTTGAATGTGGTGCATGGGGATCACAGGTACGGGTGTTTAATGATGTAACCAAGGAATATGAAAAAGTAGATTTATCTTCAGATGGTAAAGGAAATGGTATTAGTGCAGGAAAACATTTACCTCAACTAAATTCTGAGTATAAGGATGCAATTACCACCATTGAAAGAATAGATCAAGCAGTTGGTCAGACGGTAGTTGGATTTGATAGTGTAGAACAACAAGTTAGGCAGACTGGTCAACTTAACTTTGATGTAAAACATACAACTCAACAATCTCATCAAAATTATAGACAAAAAATGAATACTTCAATGGAGATTGTGATTGAGGCTGATTTAAGTTTACATGCAGGTGATTTGATATTTTGTGACTTTCCTGAACTTTCTACTAAAAAGACACTCAGAGAAAGTAGGGATCGATCAAGTGGCATATATATGATAGCAGATCTCTGTCACTATGGTGATAAAGGAAATGCCTTTACTGGTCTGCATTTGGTAAGAGATTCTTATGGAGCTAAAACATGACTATTAAACACGACTTAGAACACGAAGTTTACATTGATCCTAAAGATGGTAAAGAGCATACTAATCATGGTATGCATGAATATACAAAAGAAGATTTAGAGAATGTTCATGCTGATTATGATGTTTATCATAAAAGTGATGTAGTAGATAAGAATGAAGGAAAGATTAATGATTATCATACAAGACATGAAGATCAGCATCTAGAAATTTATTGTGATAATCATCCAGATGCAGATGAATGTAAGGTATACGACGATTAAATGGAATCATTAAGCCAAAAAGTATTAAGAAAAAAATATGAGGGATATAGTGAACTCATCTTGGCTCAGATTGCTGACAATTTGAGTTATACGGAGACTATTAATGGCACGAAGTTTAGTAATATTGATGAAAATAAAATTATTCTCCCTCGTTATAAAATAAGAATAGCAGGAGAGCATGATGAAAGCATTCCTTCTGTTGCTTTACCGTGGGCATATGCTAAGTATCTTACGGGTGGATTGAGAGGAGAGTCGATAGGTAACCCTGTGTATCCTAAAGGTACATGGGTTTATGTAGTGCGTGATTATAGGACTAATTTATATTATATTGATAGAATTTCTCCTAATACTTTATATAATCCTGAGATAACTGGTTATACGACTGGTGGTAAAGATGATGTATTAGTTTCCACTACGCAAACTAATCCTGATGGAAGTGGAATAGCACCTGGATCAGGGATCGGTAATAATATAGTAGCATCTGAACAGGACACAAAACAAAATAGTCCACAAGAAGATGCTGATTTATACTTACCTTCTTTTTGTGATGCTAAAAATACAAAATTAGCTGGGACTGGTATTCAGATTGAAATTGAGAATACTATTAAGATGACTGAGAGGTTAAAGGTAATTACTGATCCTCTTAAAGATTTGCAAACTTCCATTTTAGATGCTAAAAGATCTAATGATGAAGTCATTAAAAGTTTTAATAACACCATTTCAATTTATCAAAAAAACCTTTCTCAAGCAGCAGCGGATATATCAAAATGGTTGGTTACTCTTTTTAATAATATCAAGAAAAATTTAATAAGAAAGGCATCAATAGCAAATAATGTTGCAAGAAGTGCTGTTCCCAACTCATCTAAACATGCTTGGCAGCAAGGATTTGATGTTATTATCAATGCACTTATTTGTATTTGGAATAAAGTAATAACATTAGCACCTGGTCTTATTGAAAAGGCACTTGCTTCTTTTTTAGGTAAAGTTGTAAATGCTACAACCTGTTTAGTAGAGAATTTTATTGGAGATTTTTTAGGTCAACTTTTAGGTCAAGTATCAGCACTAGTTAACTCAGTATTAAAAGCAGTAAATAGTGCATTAGGGCAAGCTGCAAAAACTCTCGGAGCAGGACTTGATTTTATTAGTGAAGTTGGAAAATTTATAGAAAGTCTTTTAAGTATTTTTGAGTGTGAATTTAAAAGTTGTATGGGTGCAGATAATAAAATTATTCGTTATAGCATTATAAATGGTGCTAAACCAGAAAGAAAAGCAATAAATTTTGATACAGTTTTTGCAAAGGCAAGAACGGTTGCATATGAATTTGAAAAACTAACTAAAGTACCTGAGAATATTGATCTTTATGAGTTTGAGTTTGATGTTCAGAAAGAAATTGATGCGATATTTGATGAATGTGATCCAGGACCAATTTTCTGTGGAGTTCCCGATGTTGTCTTTTGGGGTGGTAATGGATCAGGAGCAACGGGTAATCCAGTTATAAGTATTGCTGGTGATCTTATGGGTGTAGATGTAATCACACCTGGTAAATATGAAGAACCTCCTTTATTTTCTACTGAAGATGAATGTGGAAATGGTCAAGGGGCAATTGGTGAGGTTTTTATTGGCCCTGTAGTTGGTGGTATTGATGATCTTTCCGATCCTGACGATGATGATGGGACGGATGGAACTATACCTGATTTAGATGACCCTACTTATGATGATACAGAGATTGGAACTGGTTCAGGTGCAGGAATAGGAATTACTCATTATGTAACAGTAAATGCAGTAGCAGCGGGTAATAGATTTTTTATTGATGAGAAACAACAAAAAACTCTTATATTTGAGAGAGGTAACACTTATATCTTAGATCAACAAGACTCTTCTAATGAAACTCATCCTCTTAGATTTTCTGAAACAAAAAATGGAACATGGGGAGGTGGTGATGAATATGAAAGAGGAGTAACTATAGATGGAGTTCCTGGTGAGATAGGTGCATATTCTAGAATAGTAGTTAATAACAATACTCCTGATACTTTATATTATTATTGTGAAAATCATTCTAAGATGGGAGGAAGAATTAATGTTATTACCCCCACAACTTTAGCAGAACCTTCTCAAAAAGGTAAAGATGCTTCTGTTGAAGTTTCTGCTGTAAATTCTAAGGGTGGTGTAATTGCGATTAAGAATTTGGTAGGAGGTAGTGGATATAATCAATGTATGGCTAATGTTCCAACTCATGGTGGGAGTGGTAGTAGGTTTACAGTTGAACTGATAAAGGTAGAAAATGGATCTATTAAATTACTGTCTATTAATAATAAGGGATCTAATTATAAAATAGGTGATATTATCACTCTTATGGCAAGATCATCTTCAGATACTGTTTTAAAGGATTCTACAGGAGTAACCAAAGTTCTTATAAGAGAATCTGGTTATGGATATTTGAGAGCACCTGATGGATCTATGGGTGGAATGAGAAGAACTTGGGCAAATAGATGTCAAACTATTGTAAGAAGAAAAAATTTAGATTGGGATAGTCCTTATTCTACAGGAGATGTAATAACTTTGAACATTGGAGATATGGTGCAGTTACCAGGCAAACCTAAGGTGTATATCGGTGAGGATTTTGATGAAAATAAACTTCCTGGAGCTCAGATTACTGGTATAGGTACATATATTGCTAGAGATATGAGTAATTTTCCTTTAGCAACCAATCAAATTGTTGCAGGGGATTTATCTACGGTTCTTGATTTTGGTTTTGATAGTGTAGATTTAATTTCGGAGAAATGGGATTGGCCAGTTGTAGAAGGAGTGAGTGGATATGGGGTAGTCAGAAAAGACGGTAGAAATCCTGATCTTAGTAAAGATGGTATTGTAGGAGGAATCGGAATAGATCGTAATTTAATTGCAGAATGGGATTTTTATGCTGAAGGTGAGTTAATTGCTACTGTTCCTCAGACTAGTTTTACTGAAGATCCTCAATATTATGATGCAGAGAAGAATATTTTATATCGGGTAGGATTTCCACAAACTTATGATCCTCCATCCGTAGTAGCACAACAAACACCGTGGGTTAGAGCAGCGGATAATCTTCCCATTGGGGTAAGAGGATTATGGTCACCATTTTTGATTAACTATGGAATTTTCCCTACTAATACAGAAACTTTATTAGAACAAACACAGAAAGCTACTTGGAGGGTAACTACTTATATTCCAGGAGATTATACATTTGAGATTCAGGCAGATAACCGAGGAACTATGGCTTGGGATGGAGAAGAATTAGGAAGCACTCCTGATTATGAGGCTCATAATCTTAATACTATCTTTACGACAACTGTTCCCTCCGTGGAACCACAGGTTCATGAGATAACAGTTTCAATTACAAACTTGCGACATAGAGAACCTGAAAAACAAGCAACTACTCATTTATGGGAGTTTAACCCTGCTGCGGTGGCATGGGTATTAAGGGATCCTCATGGAGTTATTATAAAATCCTCTCTGGATCCGTTTGAAGAGCAAGATAAAATAACATATGATTATGATACTTATTTTAGTGTTAGAATGTTTAGTGTGAATAAAGCAGAGGATCCTCAATTTCTTCCTGGTGATGAGTGGTTTGGATGTGTAAATGATTATAATAATGCAAGACTTTTAGGGTTCAGTGATTGTGATATCCGACATTTCCTTGAGGACAATCCTGATATAAAGTTAGATCAGTGTATGCAAGATAAGTTAAATGATGAGAATTGGGGTAATTGTGATGGTGATTTGACGGTATCTATTACTGCACCTGCATGTCCTCCTGATCCTTGTCTTCCAGAGGGTACTTATCCTGTTATTGCATGTTTAGATGAAATAGTTGTAGATAATCCTGGATTTGGATTTAATTGTTGTGATGATACGGTGGTAATTATTCCTGATAATGGTGCAAAGGCTGAGATTGCTGAGTGTGAACAGGGTAAAATATTAAGAATTAAGGTTACTGATTGTGGGTCAGGATTTACTGAACTTCCTCAGGTGTTCATAAATACTGAAACAGGTTATAATTCTGTTTTGAAACCTATTTTGAAATTCCATAGACCTGAAGAGATTGATGTTCCCAAAGGTACTAATGTGGTTCAAGTTATTGATTGTGTGGGGAAGGTTAACTAATGGCAGAAACCTCTTCAAGAAATCATCAGGAATTTAATAATACTGATGGTGGACTTTTTCTCAGTTATACTAATAAAAATAATGCTAAGGTAGCAGCGGCTCTTAGGCGTATTTTTCCATCTCCAGGTTCACGACGTGCTCAATCTATAGAGTTGATACAGAGTGGTGCTATGGAAGGTTCTATTTTGTGTAGTACTCCAGGTGTATTTTCTATTGCATGTGGAGAAAAAACAGAAGGAGCACAGTGGAGAGATAGAGGTATTGGAGGAATATGGTATGCTGAAAATGGTGATATTGTATTACATGCACCCAAAGGAAGAGTGAGAATTATTGCAGAAGGAATTGATCTTATTTCTACTGGAGATCCTCAGAGTGAGAAAGGAGGTGTAAATGTTGCTGCCTCAGGAGCATTTGATGTGAAATCTAATAATATTATTATGGAAGCTGATGAGACAGTATCAATTGAAGCTGATGGTAAAATACAATTATCTTCTATATCTGCTACTAAAGTAGAGGGGGGTGAAGTTGAGGTTACTGAAGGTGATAATGCATTAATTATACCTGGTAGTGGTGCTAAGACTGCGTTACAAGATGCTCTTGATAAAGCAAAGATGGTTGGTAAATTCTTGAAATAATGAGAGGTATTTTATAAATGAGAGAACAAAACGCACAAATTGGAATGCAACTCCATGTTGCTTCGGCAACACCTGGACTTAATGAGAGTCCTGCAACTCCAGGTAGAGATCCTACGGCTTTGGGAATCGGACCTGCTGCTATTCCAGGATCCATATATGCTAATGGTTGTGTATTGATTGGTAACCCTTTAGCATTTCCTGCTATTGCTGAAGCAACTTGTATGATTGCACCAGCAAATCCAGCGGTAAATCCGATGGCATATAAAACTCCATCTATTTTAAAAGTAACAAATAGACTTACAAGACCACCTACTCCCATAGATGTATGGTTTGGAGATCCTGCTGGATTGGTAGGAGTTACGATGAATACTGCAACGATTAATATTACCGAAACAGTAGCTATTAATATTGCTACTCCTACTATTAATATTACTGGGGTTAAGAATCAAGCAGGAGCACAGAATGATGTAGGTGCTCAAACTGAAACAGGGCCTCAGGCTCAATCAGGAACCAAGGTAATATCTGGTTCATCTAAAGACAATGGAAAAAGAGCCACTACAATTCTAAGAGCAGATAAAATAATTTGCCCTAATATTTCAGGAAGAATTAATGTACAGTCTTGGAAAAAATTTGATATTCCTCATCCCAATAAAAAAGGATATAGATTAACTCATGTATGCGTTGAAGGTCCAGAGGCAGCTGTTTATATAAGAGGTAGATTAAATAACACACATATTATTGACTTACCAGACTATTGGCAAGGACTGGTAGACTATGATACAATTACAGTAAGTCTTACACCATATGGAAAACCTGATTTGTCTTTATATGTAAAAGAAATTAAAGAGGATAAAATTATTCTTTCTTCAGATCATCTGACACAAGTACAATGTTTTTATGATGTATGGGTAAATAGAATTGGTCCAGAATTGCATGTTGAGTATGAAGGAGAATCACCAGCAGATTATCCAGGAGATGATTCTCTTCACTCCATTGCAGGTTATCATTATGATGTTAGGGAGGATTAAAAATGTTATCTAAAGATATTAAAGACGCAATTTCCGACAGTTTAAAAGACTCTTTTGATTCTGTTAGATTTTTTCAAGATCAAGTGGTTATTCTTGATGATAAAAAGTCTAAATGGGACAATGCAATTTTTAAATTAGATAATGAGATTTTAGGAGAAATACAAATTGTAAATAGAGCAATTGATGATGTTAAAGATGCATATCAAGATAGAATCGTATCTGGTTGTAGAACAGATATGTTTTGGATGCTTACTAATGAGAATACTGAGGGGGATGATCCTGAATATACGTTTAGATGTACGAAATTGAATGGAAGAGGATATACTGAGATAGTGCATGATGTGGTGGGTATTAATAGCACTCATTTCTTTATGTTAGAACCAGGAGCTTCTAGTGTATCAGGAATAACAACTCGACCTCTTACAGGAGATGAATTTGGATTTGATCCTAGAAATTATTTTGGAATCAGATATTATGATCAGGCTTTTGCTCAAGACATTGGAGACACTTTTGTTACTAGTTTCATTGGAACTATGAAACAATCTTCTAATCTTCTAACTGTAATGAATCCAGTGAGTGCAGGATCATCGGAAGTTTTGGAAGCAGGTCAAATTGTGATATGTGGGAAGGATGGAGTTTTTCCTAGTACCACTACTATTGTTGGTGTTAATACTACTCAAGTAGATCTTCGAGGAATTCCCACTTTAGTTGGAATTGAAACTTCTCTTACAACAGTTAATATTCTTAACTTAAGTAATAGTGCAGGAGTCGCAGTCAGTGCTCCTGAAGCTGATGGAAGTTTTGTATCATTTAGAGTACTTGATGATCCTGATGCTGGTCCTCTTGTTGCAATTAGTACGGTAACTTCTAATGGAAATGCTTATGGTGTTTCTCAAGAATATGAAGAGATTGTTACTACATCTAATAGGAAAGGATTTGGATGTTTAGTATTAGTTAAAACAAATGCCAGTGGAGGAATTAGTACTGTAATTCCACAAACAGGGGGCATGAGTTACACTAGAGGTGAGACTATTACTATTTCTGGAGATTTGTTGGGAGGAATTGCTGGAACTGATGATGTTACTGTTTTAGTTAACTGGTTACAATCTACTGTGGGGAGTAGACATCAATATCAATTATCATTTGAAGCAGATCCGTTTACTCCCCAGACTGTAGGAATAATGCAGACATCTACTCTTGGAATTGGAGTTTCTACTGTGTTAGATCATTCTGGGAATCCTAAAGGTACTCAAAGTTGGAATCTTTTTATGGATGGAGTTGATATTGGAACTTTAGACAACCCCTTGATAATTCGTCCTCCTAATGTAGGTTCAGATAAATCTTGGTGGACTGTAGGATTTTCAAGTAGACCGATGAATGGAGGGTCAGTAGCAGAGGAAGGTGATATTATACTCACAGATGATTTGAATGGATTATATCAAAATTTATCACCTTGTGCGGCTGCATTAGAAACTGCTATTACTAATACAGGAGCAGCGGCCAGCACCAGTGAATCTTCATTTCTTACAGAAGGTGGTAAAAATAATACATTGATTGGTGCATCAAATGGATTAAGGGATATGCGTAATGATACATGTCTACAGATATGGGGAACGAGACAATCTATAGGATCCGAAAATGAGAATATTGATAATCAAGAAAAGTTAAGTCGATATATAGGTTTAACAACTGTTACAATGGTAGTAGATGATTTAAATGAATAAAATATTAATTGAACATGGTAGAACCCAAAAGAAACTAATTAACCTTCCACAAGAATGGGAGGAGTTGGTTGATCTATCTACCGTGACAGTCCACCTTACAGAGGTAGGAGCCAAACAAAATCTTGTGGTGAAAAGAGTACAAGGTTTAGAGGTTCATTTACAGACTCAAGGAATACCTGTGGATTGCTATTATATGATCGTGGGTGACTTGCTTGACAAAGAAGAGTAGATATGATATAATACATAGACCTATGTAAGGTTTACAATGGAAGATGATTACCTTTCCCGTTGTGTTGTGGATACCCTTCTACGAAAAGTACACCTATATTCAGATGAGGGAGAGGCAAGAACAGTAGAGTGTGAGACTGTAGAAGAGTTTATGAA
>CESQ01037816.1_pt1 | contig 12096 bp, 2 predicted proteins | sample 361401 | NCBI WGS metagenome assembly CESQ01 (sample SAMEA2622119, study PRJEB7988) | marine metagenome | isolation source: saline water (ENVO:00002010), including | reverse complement strand
TTTAGTTGCTGGATTTACAGAATTCCTCACGCTAAAGCAATTGCTCTGAAATCTTTCAATCTAACTGGAACTGCTTCATTTGTAGAAGTCATCACAATTTTAATAACAAATCCATTAAATTGCTCTAAATCATTTGCAGTAAATTGATATTCTGAGAAATCATTCTTACCATTTTTCTTAACTGCAGCATCTGCTTTACCATTATTATTGGAAATGTCAATAACATCATCACCAAAACCATCACCATCAGTATCTATCATATTATCAAATCCAGGAAATGCTCTATAATTTTGAGATACTTCAGTAGAATCTGCACTGAATAATCTATAGAATACTCTAAAATCTGCTTCTGGTTGAACATTTGCAGCAACAAATACTTTAAGTGATGTAGCAGGTTGTGCTAAATTAACTTTTCTGGAAACAAATAATGATCCATGCTTATCTCCAGTTAAAGCATTAGTTGTAGAATCTGTAGAATAATCATCTATAGGACTATTAATTTTATTTCTACCTAAAATAAATGTTGCATTTTGAACATCCAATACAGGTGATAAATTCTTATCGCTTGTTGACATATCAACTTTTAACGATAATGATTTGTTTCTAGGTAGAATTGATAGTCGTTGTGCTTCATTAACCTTAGATGCAACCATTCTAACTGTTGGGAAGAATGTTGTTTCATTTAATGTTGTTGGTTCAAAACCTTGATCAATAAAGGATACTTCATTTCCACCAGCACTGGTTCCACTTACAGTTCTAACAGAAGTTGAAACTCTAGTTCCCTTACCAGGAGTGATTACATTAAATCTTGGAGACATTGATGTAAATTGATGGTTTTGTGAGATACCAACACTACTTCCACCTACCACTCTTTCATCAGTAAAACATAACATAGTATTTCCATTTATTCTGGAACTAGTACCTCTATCAATCTGTAAATAATAATTATCAACATTTGAAGAATTATTTAATACATCATTAGTTGGTACTGATAAAGCAGTATTAATTCCAACTAATGGGAAACCATTAATTTCATATGCTTGAATATTCGCACCTTCTGGATGAGAAGAAACTGGTGATCCTTCTAGTCCTCTAGAGTTAATAGTCAAATTACCAATATTAACGGTATATGAAACGATTTCACTACCAATCAATGCTTCACCAGTAGATGTTGTAATACCTGCAAATCTAGCGAATGCTAAAGTACTTGCAACAGCAACTTGTGTTGATTCTGGAGTTATACTTTGAGTGGTTTGAGTAACAATTGTATCTGGTTTAATTCCAGAAATATCAATAGTATTATTAATTCCATGATGAGCATGGTTACTTTGAATAAGTTCAATTACATTACCAGTATATAAATCACTAGTAACTACCGAATTAGTTCCTGATTTTACTTTAATATCAGTTGCATTCATTGCAGTTCTAGTATTATTAGAAGAACCATAATGAACAATCTTTTCACCACCTACAAATTTTTCACCCTGAACATCTGTTAGATATAAAGAATCTGGTTTAGTACTTGTTATACCAACTGCAAACTTAGCACCAGCACCTCTCTTATAATTTGACCAAGTATCATCTATTGTTAGAACATCTCCAACAGAATATCCCTTACCCTCAAGACCACCAACTGCATCAACAGCCGTTACTTTTTCGTTAGTAAGAGTTACTGATACAGTAGCTCCACTACCACCACCAGTTAAGGATTTTAAAGGTACACTAGAAAGTGAACTTAAATCATATCCAGTTCCACCGTTTATAACAGTAACTGGATCTCCTTTATCCGAATAATGGTTAGATGATGTTCCGTATGTTGACCATATTGGAGCACCATGTTTCTCAATGATACCAGTAATACTATCATCATCTTTATCAGAAACGTTACCAGTACTAATTTTTCTACCAATAGGTAATTGCTCTTCATTTTCTGCAGCATTCTCTTCATTATATGAACCAGTTGGCCATTCTAATTCTAAACTTACCTTTCTAGGTAAAGTTTTTATTGGATTGGAAGAAAGTGCTTGAGTATTTTCATTACCAGCTTTAATTGGTGTATTATAGAAAGTAACCGTACCACTATCAACAAACTCTGCCTTATAAAGTTTAAATGCTAGATCTTGATATTGACTTGGTGTCCAGATAGTTCCATTTTGAGATTTAAATAAACTACCACCAATATACTGTTTAGTAACAACAACACTTTCAACATCTGGAAGATTTGAAGTTTTAACGGTCTTTTGACCCATTGTTGCAACCCACATCTCATAAAGATCAGATCCAGGTGATAAGAATACTAATGCATATTCCTTTCCTGCCTCTAGATAAACTGGAGATGGGAATTTAATATTGGTTGCAATAGAAGCATCTGTAGATGTTTGAATATTATTTGGATTTAATGCAACTTGAGTGAAATCTTGAACTAAGAAACTTGTTGGTGTTCCTAATTCAACTTCTCTAAGTTCTACAAATACTTTTGCATTTGGATCTTTACTTGCAAAATAAACATCAAATGATGTTAAGAATGCACCAGTTTCATCAACAGTAAATGTTTGTGCTAAAGGATCTCTATAAGGTGCTTCAACTCTAGTTGTAGATGAAGTTTGATTTACAGAAATATTAGTTGTTATCTCATTAGGTTTCTGTGCTGGTGGGGGTGGGTTTCTAACTCCAACAGTTGATGTAGATTGAGTTATGATTGTACCAGTTCCAGAATATGTTCCTGTTGCATCACTAGCGAATGCAGTGCTTCCAGGTAATGTAACTGTTCCTGGTGGTGTTGATGTTATCTTAAAGGTTTTAGTTCCTGAGAAGAATAAAACAGGTGGTTGTGGTGTTTGATTAGCATTTCTAAAGAAGAAAGCACCTAGAACATCACCCCAATTATCAGATATAAGTTCCACTCTGGATACTGTAGCAGTAGCACCACTATCACCCACAAGAGTTGCACCTGCTACAACATAACCAAAATATGTTGTATCATTTGCTAAAGCATCAACATCACAGTTGAATAATTTAGATGTTGCGGAGTAAGATGAATCTGGAGCAGGTCTAGTTCTATCATAAGGATCAACTGAATATGCTTCAACACTTACAGAAACTGTACCCATTCCAGTTGGAATTGCCGATATACTAGCATCACCAAACTTATGATTAGGTGCTTTAACACGAACATAACCAATTTGAACACCGTTATTTAAAATTCTAACATTTTCATTTACTACAAATGTACCAGAAACCATACTAATTTCAGTTAGTTTGGGGAATATATCTGGTCTACCACTATCTAAGTAATGATAGTGTTTAGTAAGTGGTTTCAATCCATTTGCAGAGAAAGAGACATTTCTAGAACGCATAAATGGATCTGCTTGTCCAGAAACTTTAACACTTTCAACGTAATCAAATTCCTTAGATGGTCCTTCTAAAGTATTTGTAAATGAAGTTTCTACAACATTGGTAGTTGTAGTAGTTGTAGTAGTGGTTGTATCAATATGATTACCATCAAACTCATCCTGATCAGTATCTACTTCAGCAGAAGTTACACTAACATCAGTACCAACTGTTGTATTATCAGACACTATGTTTGCCTGTTCTGCCCAAGTTGCTCCTGTAGATTCAATTCTATTCTTATCAATATAGATTGTTCTTGCCCAGTTATCTGATGCAGGTTCAAGAAGTATTCCACCAACAAATACAATAACGTTGAATGGGTTAATATTTTCAACCTGAGTTGCTTGTGGTTGATCTATCCAACCGACTTCGTTATAATCTAGAGTTATTAAATCCCCAGTTTTTTTACAATTAGGATCTAAAAGATTTAAATTAGCAGACAAATCTGCAGTTTCAGTATCGATGCCAAGATTAAATGCTAATTGTGCTGGAAGTGACCAGAAATCAACTGCACTTATAAGTTCTTTATTAACTACATCAATATCACATCTAGAATCAGATGTAAGGAAACTTCTATCTTTAAAATCATTTACTACAAATCCAGTTTTAAATCTATCAATACCATTAGCATCAGTAACCATCAATGATTTTGTATCAAGTTCTAACGCTGTTAGAGAAGTCATTATCTCTAAATTATCGACTCTCTTTTCCAATTTACCAATATCTCTCATGGTAAATCTTCTATTATCAAATAATTTAATTGAAGGTCCCTTTATAGGATCATACAAATAAGGAGGAAGTGTAATTTGTGCTACTTCCATTGCATCACCAAATTCTGTTGGTGGTGATGGTTTGTCAGAAGATACACCTTTGATCAATTTAACTTGCTCAAATTTATTGATTACTAACTTATCGATTCTTGGTAAGTAATAGGTATATCCAATAATTGAACTTTCATCAGGTGCTACAACATAACTAGTATCTGTTTCAAAAATTCTTGCATTATAAGCAAAAGGAGATTTATCAGTTGTTGTAGATGTGTTAAAAGGTTTAACTCTTGGTCTAAAATCTAATATATCAGTCGCTCTATCAATACCTACTTTAGGTATATCATAGGTATATCTATCTTTAGTATAAGAATTTGCTGTAAACAAATCTCCACTATTACCACTATGAATTTGATACTTATCAAATATAATAAGTAATTTATGAGATGGTATTGAGGAATTATCCTTTCTAACTATTCTAGAGTAATCAGAATATTGTTTTTTATGACCCTTATCAAGAGTATAATTAGTTGTTCTATCAACATAATTTCCAAGAGTTATCTTTTGAATATTTGTTGATATACTTGTTTCTTTAAAAGTTACTGTTTCTCCAGCAATAAAAGTATTTGCATTCAAGTAAACAAATTCAATTTCTGTAGCAGATACTCTATTAACAACCTGTGCTATTGCTCTACTATCCTTTCCAACAATCCGTTCACCTATATTTGTATTAGTATCTAATCCTAATCCAGAAACAAATGTTAGTTTATCTAAACTAGGGAGATTTGCATCTTTAGATTCATATATTGCATGAATCTGAACAACATCTGGAACATTTAAAGATATTTCTTTATCCTCAACTCTTAATCCATAATATCTACTTTGTGCATTTTGATTAGTATTTGTTAATCCACCATTAGTTGAAATTCCTGATGTTCTTGTAACAGATACTTGCTCACTTCTAATAAAATCTTTTGACTTACTGGTTAATCCAACCTTTTTCATTGTGGCAGTAACTGTCATTAAGGTTTGTGAGTTACCATCATTTAATCCAATAATTCTTAGATCGTTACCATCATTACGAACAATAACTTGATCTGATGTTAATGTTTCTATAGTACCATTAGTATATTGAACTGTATATTTTTCAGCGTCAAATGGTTCAAAGAATATACTAGATATACCTGAATTACTATCTAATGCATCTGAAGTGTTTATATCTAAAACACCAGCACCGTTAGTTTTAACATTTACACCACTTATTTGTTTTGTAATTAATAATGTTGAATTTGACAAGTCAACAGCAGAAACATTTTTTCTAGGTAATCTAGCATATAATCCAGATCTATTAAGGTTTATAATTTTAGGTACTTTAATTCTAAATGTTGATGATGTTGTTACTCCAACAGGTAACATATGATTACCACTACCATCTACACCACCATTTACACCTGGAACATTTACAACTGTTTTAAGAGTTAATGTTGATCCATCAGCAGAAATATCAGATACTCGACTAAAAGTTTGATCTGGATTTGATGTAGTTGGTGATGAACCAGTTGAAAAACCTACTATAGCATTAGTACTAATTCCTACCTTACCAGCAAATCTCCTACCAGCACAAGTTGCTTTAGTTGTAGTACCATCTACACCTTCAATTGTCAATGCATCTGTTAAAGTGAAATTAGGCAATACTCGATCACGTAATACACTATCAGCACCAAAGTTTACAGGTACTGCATTACCAGAAATTGATTTACTTAATTGATGAACGGATTTAATATCATCTGTTGTATATGTCGTAACCTTGACCACAGATGATCCTGAATATGCAGTACTGATACCAACAGTACTAAGTGAATTTTGTTCGTTAAATATTAACTTTTCTCCCTGAACAAATGTTCCTGTAGTTTGTATTAAACTTATCTCAGCTCTGTTAGAATGCTTAGTAATATATCCAGATGCACCACTACTAGCACCTTTAACCAAAGTTGATAGTGGTAGAACAGATTCCATTTCCTGTCTACTACCCATATTAGAAAGTTCTAATGTGGTATATGTTTGAACATCCCAAAGATATAAATCCCAATCAGTTGCAGAATCAGTATATAATGAGTCTGATAACCCAAAATGATAAATTCGTGCTTTACCAATTTCTGTTCCATTGCCATCTGCAGTATCTGTAGCAGCTGTTCTTCTTTGGTTATATAATCTAACTATATTATCTGTACCACTAGCTCCTTGACCAATATTAATATATGGTACTCCTGTTACGTTATTGACCTTTAAAAGGCTACCCATTCTAAATGGAATAGATGCTGTCTTAACAGTTTTTGTATCTCTAGGTTTATCAATGTCTAATACTGTTGTTCCTGATAAAGTTACATCAAATCCCCTAACATATGCCTTTCCTGGTGACAATTTTACACACATTGTGTCATTATCAGGAAGATTACCTTCATCAGTTTTTTGATCTTCAGTATATAATCCACCAGTTCTTACTTCATCATTTAAAGAGTTTTGTATATTAACTCTAAATGGGTTTACAGCATAATTTCCAGATTCATCAAATGTTCTTTTTGCAAGATATTTCTTAATTTCTGAATATACTGAAGAATTTTGAATCTTTTTAACTTCACCATCTCTTACTTTAAATAATTCTACAAAATTTGTATCATTAAAATCATCAAGTGCCTTTTTAGTTAATTTTACTGATATTTTAAATCTATCAGCACCTGGTGCTGCATAGTTTGTAAAACCCTTAGCGTTATCATTTAATGAATTATCATCATTTGAATTGATTATTTCTTCAAGAATTTCAAAACCAACTCTATATGATGGTTTATTTGAATATGGTTCTAAAACAACTAATGATTTTGAAACATCTACAAAAGTTCCTCTAATAAAATATACCCCAGTATCAACACCAAATGCAGATCCAATAGCAGTTGCATTCTCTGCAACTAAAGTTAAAATGGATTCTCCAGCATTTAATGTGGTATTACCATAGGTAACATTTTCTTCAAGTGTTAATATCTCACTATTTGGAAAAGCAGCACTTTCAGCACTTGTACCAGATTCGGTATATTTTACAAAAACTGTAATATCATCTACACCTTCATCAGGAGGAAGAATATAATTCTTTATAGTTCCTACTATTTGAGAATTTTGACCCCTAACTTTTGTTCCTTTTCCATTATTATTATTAATTAATGCATCAAGATATACACTAACATCTATACCAATATGATCAGCATTTACTTTAACTGAGAAATATGTACTATCGTAAGTTACAGATCCAGGAATAACCATAGATCCTTCTTTGAAGATATGACTTCCGAATGATTCTAATTGATTCTGTAATATAGATTGTAAACTAGTTAATTCTCTAGCTTGGACTGGGAATCCTGGTTTAAATAGAACCCTATAAAAATTATCAGCCTTATCAAAATCATCATAATAAGGACTTATATTTAAGTTAGTCTTCTGTGGCATTTTTTTAGAATTCTAGGATGATTTTAACGTCTTCTTTTTGTCGAGAATTTCGAGCAATCAATGGTCTATTATCAAGATAGATAACTTCCCCCGATCCTTTATTTATCTCAGATGTAGATAACCCATTTACAAAGGTGGAACCTAAGTTAATTAATTTAGTTCCAGTAGGGTTAATACTAATACCATTAAAGGTTTCATCAACACTAGCAGAAAAACTAGATGCTTGACCTCTAACTGCATTAGAAGATGATTCAAATGGGTATATTCTTCCTGATGTAGAAATACCAGCATAATCTAATTGATCTTGACTACTAGTATAATTTAAAGATCTATCTCTAAAATACTTTAATACTTGAGTAGTTTTATCATATGATGCTACATATGCAGATGCTTCATTACCATTAGCAGTAATTTGAACTATTTTTTCACCTATAGTGGGTGATCCACTAATTGTAGAAAACTTGATTGAATCTAATGATGAAAAATTAGTTTCTGTATATGTATTTGCAGTTCCAACGGCAGTTGGATTTTTTACAATTCCAACTTGAGAGAATTTAGTGTCTGTTGGAAAATCTTTTGTAGAATCATCAAATCTTGCATAAATTAAAACTTTGTCAGTTCCCAATTCAGTGTAAACATCAGCACCATGTCCTAAACCTGGTGGAATTATAGGGATTAATTTTGCTCTAGTATTAGCTGGAACAGCACTATTTAAAGAACCTAAATCAACAAGTGCATATGAATAACCTTTTCCACCAGCACTAACAGTAACATCTGATATTTTGCCAGTTACAACGTCAACTCTTGCTTTTGCACCATCACCATCACCAATAATTTTACATTCTTGACCCAAACCATCAGCATATCCACCACCTGCATTATCAATATATACATGCTTAATTTGATTATCATTAACTGATGAATCTCCATTTTCTCTCACTGATCTAATCTGAGAATCAGAATTAGTTGACCAATTATTAGGAACAGTAATATATTCAGTAGAATCAAATTTTATAATATCACTAGGAGATACTGTAAATAGGTATTTCCAAATATAACCATCACCAGAAATACCTGCTCTAGATGGTTCTAGATCAGTAAAATTAGGTTCATCCTGACTAATATTTCCTTGAGGATTTTCACCAGTAGAACCATTATCAATACAAATAAACACTTTAAAATCAGAGTTCATTACATAATATTGAGAATCATATAATCTACTCGCTTTAGTTATAGGACTTTGATTTTGAGAACTATAATCATCTCTATAAATTTCATATTTAGTTCCAGCAGTCCAATCAATTCTTTTAATAATTCTTCTAATGTTTGCGGAAGAAATTTTTCTTCCAAACATCATAGTATCGCCAGCATGTGCATTCCTAGAGAAATTATCAATAGGATCTGGTGTATTTGTATTCCAAGATTCTGATCTTCCATAACCAACCGTTGATGGGTTTGGTAGACCAATAAAAACATAATAAGAATTTTTATCAGACTCTACTGACTCTATAAAATTATTGGCGTTCAGAATTCTAAACTGATCAGTAACGATTGCCGACATTTTGTTTATTAATTAAACGATACTACTTTTTTTTCTTTATTTATAGCACATTGTGCTTAATTAGATTTGAATTCTAATTGCACCTGTGTTTCTCAATCCCTTCAACGAAGATTTATCATAATTTCTTCTTTGAATTGTTGGGAATGTACTTAATCCAGAATCAACAGTTAACCCAGTGACTCCAATAGAAATTGGACTCGATGCTCTAGTTATACCAGATAATCTACCCCAAGATATTTTACCAAAGGATGTGGTTAATCCAGCATTACCATCAAAATATCCAGTAACAGCGAAACCACTGATAACTTCAGATCCACTATGAATATTGCATGTTATCTCTGCTCTCTGATCGACAACATAGATATCAGCAACTTTGTAGATATTATCTAAGAAAGTTGATCCAATACTAACAATTTCATTATCATTACCATCAATTGAAGTAACTGCAATACCACCTTTAGCAGCAGTCCATCTATTATTTGTTGTTTGAATAGATCCATCATTAAATTCAATATGTTCTCCAGTTGTTGTAATACCAGATAATGTGAATGGAGTATTTTGTATTAATACTGGATATCCAGCTTTTAAATCAGTAGCATTCTTATCTGCGTAGAAGTAGAACTTAAGTGCTAATGGATTACCATTAGTTCCAGTTGTAGTGGTTATACCAGTTATAATACCAGTAAATCCTAAAGAATTTTGTATTTTAGTTACTTTCTCAACTTGATATTCTGATCTAGAAATTAGAATCTGTGGAGATGAAGAATGAGTATATCCAAAACCAGCATTTGTAATCTGTGTTGATGCTACAGAACCATTTGTTATAGTAGCTGTACCAGTAGCAGTTGTTCCAACTCCAACTCCAACCTCAGAAGGTGCTGAGAAACTTAAAATATAAGTCCCATCTGTATATCCAGAACCAACATTAGTTGTAGTTATTGTACTAATAATAGAATTGTTAGATACTGTTGCAGTAAATCCTGCAGAAACTTGACTTGTATCTGCAGAGGTAATTAATGCATCAACTGATGTGATGGTAATTCCATATCTATCAGTAGCATCTAAATGTAGAGGACCTTCTTCATAGAAGAATACTTCAGCATCGTCTACAAAGATTCCATCAGATAATCCACCAACTGTACCACTAGCAGTTGTTACATCACCAATAATTTTTGCTGTTGGATAAATCTGTGGTTCAATTGATTCTCTAGATTTTGATATTAGAGATCCTTTAATCCAAAGATCATTCTTTTGTTTTGTCCATTCTATTGGTTTAGCAATATCTTCATTAATTCCTGGACCAGTATATACTGAAGATTCTATTAAATCAGAAGATAAAATTTCTTTAATAATTCTATCAGTTTCTTGTGTTATAGTAACAGGTGGTACATTTGGATCTATATGATTTAGATTTTGTCTAATTCTAAGATCATCACCAATTTTAACTGTTTCTGTTACATCAACAATCTCAATATCAACTCCCAATTGTCCAAGGAAGAAGAATATATCAACCTTATCACTATCTAATGGTGCTTCGGTAAATGTAAATGTTGTTCCACCTTGGAATTGATATGAAATGTCTGGGGTTTGGAGAACGCCATTAACAAATACCAATAGAACAGCATTAAGATCTATTTGTGAAGAAAGAATTGCTGTTTCATCTATTTCAAAACTCAATAATTGACCATTAAAGAATAATGGGAATCTCTTTCTAGATCCATCCTGTAAACTAGCAATACTATCAATGAAATCCATTTCACCAAACTGCCAAGCAGCAAAGTAATCATTGAATGTCTCAACAACTTCAAGTTCAAAATCTTGTAATGGTTTTTGTAATCTCTTATCAGTAACTAAACCTTCTGGTTTAAACTTATCTCCAATTTTAAATGAATGACCTGGTCTAGCAATTGCAAAATCTGATATTTCAAACATACTACGTGCAGTTCCAACATTAGTACTTGCAGCACCAACTCCCAAATTAAGTAGTAGATTTTTACCAGTTGCGTCTGTTAAACCAACACCCAATCTAGAAACACCAGTAATAGGTACATTCTCATAACTTGGTTGTGGAATTTGTAGTTCTGGATTTACGTATCTTCCACCACGATTATTAATAGTAAATTCTAATGCTCCACCAGTTCCTGCAGGAGATTTTCCAACCTGAACACTAAATGTGTTTGGAGTTACTCTACCGATAGGTAATTGAACATTATATGCAGGATCAGTTGTACGTGGATATGGATGAAGTGTTTGATGCAAATCATGCTCACAAGTCATTACTAAACCACCACCCTCAATAGCAATAGTTTGATTTGCTTTTGCTACACATCCATTAAGTGCAGGAGAAACAAAAGTATGTGGATATTGTTCTGATGATGGATTTGGGTTAACGTTAACTTTAAATGTATTAACAGTTTTATTTGTAATAGTTAACCATTTACCACTATAAGGATCTGTTGGTCTTGGATAATGATGCTTAGTTACATTACCATCTTTAGTGCAAGTAAATGTTAATGAGTTATCTGCAATAAGAATTTGATCACCAACATTAAATCCATGACCGTTCTTTGTAAGTGTCAATACACCAGTAGATGGTGCATATGAAGCATTTGTAGGTGTTATGGTTGAATAACCAACAAATCCATGACTAGTGCTTGTTAGAATCAATTCTCCTGTTGCTGGATTATAATCAGCATCAGAAACATTATAAGAGTTGTTACTTGTATCAGTTACAATCCCTGTTGTTGCACTTACAAATTTATGTTTATTTGTAGAAACTTTTGCAGTAACAATAGCACCAGTTCCTCCTCCACCACCAGAACCAACATTAACTGTGATAGTTGTATTAGTTGTTGCTGCAACTCCAATAGTTGCTCCAGCAGC
>CESQ01123780.1_pt1 | contig 12106 bp, 7 predicted proteins | sample 361401 | NCBI WGS metagenome assembly CESQ01 (sample SAMEA2622119, study PRJEB7988) | marine metagenome | isolation source: saline water (ENVO:00002010), including | reverse complement strand
CGCCCGCCTGCGGGCTGAATGGCTGGCGCAGGATCTGATGCAGTCTGCGCACTTCGTTGAAGTCACCTTGCTCGGCGGCGGCAATCGCGTTCTGGGCCAGATAGTTGCGCAGAACATACAGCGGGTTGGCTGCCTGGCGCGCATCGAGGGGCGCGTCGCAGCGCTGCTCATGTTGCTGTCGCCAGGCGTCAAAGGCGTCACGGTCGATAAACTGGTCGCGCACCAAGGGGTGCTCTTCAGCGAGTTGGCGCAGGGTCAGGTGGTAGTCGGCTCCGCTGGCCTGCATGAGTTGCAGCAGGGCGTCGATTTGCTCGGCGTCATCCTCGCGCGTGGCTGTCCAGCCCAGGCGCTGGCGCATCAACGCCAGATAGTGCTGCTCGAACAGTGGCATGAAGTTGGCCAATTCGGCCTTGAGCTCATCAACGGAGGCAAAGGGTGTCAGGGCCTGGGCCAGGCAGGCCAGGTTCCATTGGGCAATCAGCGGCTGGCGGTGAAAGGCGTAGCGGCCTTCGTGGTCGGAATGGTTGCAGATGTGCCGGGCGTCAAAGGCGTCGAGAAAGGCATAGGGGCCAAAGTCGAAGGTGATACCCAGTATCGACATGTTGTCGGTGTTCATGACCCCATGACAGAAACCGTATGCCTGCCAACGGGCGACCATCTCGGCAGTGCGCTGCAGCACCTGATGCAGCATGGCCAGAGCGGGGTTCTCTGCGTTGCGGCAGTCCGGATAGCAGGTGTCCAGTGTGAACTCCAGCAACTGACGCAGCGCGTCTTGCTGGCGGGTGTAGTAGAAGTACTCGAAGTGACCAAAGCGGATATGCGAGGGCGCCAGGCGCAGCAACATGGCGGCGCGCTCTTCGCGCTCGCGGTACACCGGGTTGTCGCCGACGGTGACGCACAGAGCCCGGCTGGTCGGGATGCCCAGCGCATGCAGGGCTTCGCTGGCGAGAAACTCGCGGATTGATGAGCGCAGCACCGCGCGGCCATCGCCCATGCGCGAGTAAGGCGTGCTGCCGGCGCCCTTGAGGTGCAGATCCCAGTAGGCGCCGGCCTGGTTGACCACCTCGCCCAGCAGCAGGCCGCGACCGTCGCCCAGTTGCGGGTTGTACGCGCCAAACTGATGCCCGGAGTACACCATGGCGCGGGGCTCGGCATCGCTCCACACCTTGTGGCCGGCAAACAGCTCCACCAGCAGTGGGTCTGCGGCCTGGTCCGAGTCCAGATCCAGCAGGGCCAGCGCGTCCTCGCTGCACACTACCAGTTGCGGGTTGCTCAGTGGTTCGGGCAACACGCGGCTGGAAAAAGTGTCTCCCAGACGGGCAAAGCGATTGTCGAACTGCAGGTCGGCCAGGGTGGGCACAATTGGCTCCTTGTTTGGGTCTGACTCACCATGCTACAGCAGTGCCGCATGGCTGGCAGCGCTGCGTTATAGCGCTGTATCAGGAGAGGTAATGCACGGCCCAATTTCTTGACCGCAGGGGCGCCGGTCCTTAGTGTTCAAACACCTGTATGAAATCATGCTGCCGGTGGTGACTGGCCGCCCTTTGGAGAGTCGACATGCCTGAATATAACGCCCCCTTGCGCGACATGCGCTTTGTCATGGACGAGCTGCTGGACATGACCGGCAGCTACGCTGCGTACGGTCTGGAAGACGCCACGCCGGATCTGGTCAGCGCGATCCTGGAAGAGGGTGCCAAGTTCACCAACCAGGTGCTGTCGCCGCTGAACCGCACCGGTGACGAAGAAGGCTGCCACATCGAAAACGGCGTCGTCACCACGCCGAAGGGCTTCAAGGAAGCCTATCAGGCCTACTGCGAAAACGGCTGGGGCTCCATGACCGCCTCTCCCGAGTACGGTGGACAGGGCCTGCCGTCGTCCCTGGGCCTGATCATCGCCGAGATGGTTGCCTCCGCCAACTACTCGTTCAGCATGTACCCGGGTCTGTCCCACGGTTGTGCTGCGGCGATCGCTGCGCACGGCACCAACGAGCAGAAAGAGCTGTACTTGAACAAGCTGACCCCCGGCACTTGGACCGGCACCATGTGCCTGACCGAGCCGCACTGTGGTACCGACCTGGGTCTGGTTAAAACCCGCGCTGTGCCGCAGGCTGACGGTACCTACAAGGTGACCGGCACCAAGATCTTCATCTCGTGCGGTGAGCACGACATGTCTGAAAACATCGTTCACCTGGTACTGGCCAAGCTGCCCGACGCGCCGGCTGGCACCAAGGGTATCTCCCTGTTCATCGTGCCCAAGTTCCTGCCGGATGCGAACGGTGAAGTAGGCGAGCGCAACAGCCTGATCTGTGGCTCCATCGAGCACAAGATGGGTATCAAGGCTTCCGCGACCTGCGTGATGAACTTTGACGATGCCACCGGCTTTTTGATCGGTGATGTCAACAAGGGCCTGAACTGCATGTTCACCATGATGAACCATGCTCGCCTGGGTACCGGCATGCAAGGTCTGTGTCACGGTGAAGCGTCCTACCAGAGCGCGCTGGCTTACGCCAAAGATCGTCTGCAAATGCGTTCGCTGAAAGGCCCGGCTGCACCGGAAAAAGCGGCTGACCCGATCATCGTTCACCCGGACGTGCGTCGCATGCTGCTGACCATGAAAGCCTTCAACGAAGGTAACCGTGCACTGGCCTACCACACAGCCAAGCTGCTGGATCAGGCGCACTACGCGGCTGAAGAAGAAGCCCGCGCTGATGCTGAAGCCCAACTGGCCTTCCTGACGCCGATCTGTAAAGCCTTTATGACCGATACCGGTCTGGAAGCCACGCTGCTGGGTCAGCAGGTGTTCGGTGGTCACGGCTTTATCCGTGAATGGGGTCAGGAGCAGCAGGTTCGTGACTGCCGTATCGCGCCGATCTACGAAGGTACCAACGGTATCCAGGCTCTCGACCTGCTGGGTCGCAAGGTACTGGGTAGCCAGGGCAAACTGCTGAAGACCTTCACCAAGCAGGTTCACCTGCTGTGTAAAGAGATCGAAGGCGACGCCAAGTTTGGCGACTACGCCAAGAAGCTGGCCCAGCTGAACGCCCAGTGGGGCGAGCTGACCACCTCTGTTGGCATGAAAGCCATGCAGAACCCGGAAGAAGTGGGCGCTGCTGCGGTCGACTACCTGGCGTTCTCCGGCTACGTCGTTCACGCCTACCTGTGGCTGAAGATGGCGCTGGTTGCCCAGGCCAAGCTGGACGAAGGCAGCACTGAGGTCGACTTCTACAAAGGCAAGCTGGCGACTCAGGCGTTCTTCTATCAGCGTCTGCTGCCGCGCGCCCAGGCGCACGCCGAAGCGCTGACTGCTGGTGCTTCCAGTCTGATGGACATCGCTGTCGAGCAGTTCTGATCAGTCTGCTGATGTGAAAAGAACCCCGGCCACGCCGGGGTTTTTTTATACCTGCGAGAAAGTGCAGGCCTTTGGTTGTGGTGTTGACCCATCACAAACAATTCTACTTATGGTGACCAATCAATAATAAAAAGTCATAAAGAGACGCTACAGGTTTTTTCGTTGTCGATATACAATCGTCCGCCTGCGCCGGCTCAGACCGGCTCGCCGAACAATGAGGAGATCACCATGGCTGACTACAACGCCCCCCTGCGCGACATGCGCTTTGTCCTTAATGAAGTCTTTGAGGTTTCCAAGCTCTGGGCACAGCTGCCGGGGCTGGCCGAGGTGGTCGATGAAGAGACTGCTGTGGCCATCCTGGAAGAAGCCGGCAAGGTGACCGGTGGCGTTGTTGCGCCGCTGAACCGCTCGGGCGATGAGGAAGGCTGTTCCTGGGATAACGGCGTGGTCAAGACTCCGGCTGGTTACCCCGAAGCCTACCGCACCTACGCCGAAGGCGGCTGGGTTGGCGTGGGCGGTGATCCCGAGTTTGGCGGCATGGGCATGCCCAAGGTCATCGGCGCCCAAGTTGAAGAGATGGTCAACTCGGCCAGCCTGTCATTCGGTCTGTACCCGATGCTGACCTCAGGCGCCTGTCTGTCGATCCTCAACCACGCCAGTCAGGAGCTGAAAGAGCAGTACCTGCCGAACATGTATGCCGGCACCTGGGCGGGTTCCATGTGTCTGACCGAGCCGCATGCCGGTACCGACCTGGGCATCATTCGCACCAAGGCCGAGCCGCAGGCTGATGGCAGCTACAAGATCTCCGGCACCAAGATTTTCATCACCGGCGGTGAGCACGACCTGACCGAGAACATCATTCACCTGGTGCTGGCCAAGCTGCCCGATGCACCAGCCGGCCCTAAGGGGATCTCCCTGTTCCTGGTGCCCAAGGTGATGGTCAACGCCGACGGCTCGCTGGGCGAGAAGAACTCCCTGTCCTGTGGCTCCATCGAGCACAAGATGGGCATCAAGGCCTCCGCCACCTGCGTGATGAACTTCGACGGTGCGACCGGTTGGATCATCGATGAGCCGAACAAGGGCCTCAACGCCATGTTCACCATGATGAACTACGAGCGTCTGGGTGTGGGTATTCAGGGCCTGTCGCTGGGTGAGCGCTCCTACCAGAACGCCATTGAGTACGCCCGTGACCGTATCCAGAGCCGCGCGCCGACCGGCCCGGTCAACAAGGACAAGGCCGCCGACCCGATCATCGTTCACCCTGACGTGCGTCGCATGCTGCTGACCATGAAGGCGCTGAACGAAGGTGGTCGCGCGTTCTCCAGCTACGTTGCCATGCAGCTGGATACCGCCAAGTACAGTGAAGACAAGGAAACCCGCGCGCGCGCCCAAGAACTGGTTGCCCTGCTGACGCCGGTGGCTAAGGCGTTCCTGACTGACATGGGGCTGGAAACCACCGTTCACGGTCAGCAGATCTTCGGCGGTCATGGCTTTATCCGCGAGTGGGGCCAGGAGCAGCTGATTCGTGACTGCCGTATTACCCAGATTTACGAAGGTACCAACGGCATTCAGTCGCTGGACCTGATGGGCCGTAAGATCGTTGGTAGCGGCGGCGCGTTTTACAAGCACTTCAGCGACGAAGTCAAAGCTTTCATCGCCAGCGCTGATGCCTCTTTGGCCGAGTTCACCGGCCCGCTGGAAGCGGCGATCGGCAACCTGGACGAGCTGACTGCCTGGGTTATCGACAGCGCGAAGAACAACCCGAATGAAATCGGTGCTGCTTCGGTCGAGTACCTGCAGGCCTTCGGCTACACCGCCTATGCCTACATGTGGGCCCTGATGGCACGCACTGCGCTGGCCAAGCAGGCCGAAGACGAGTTTTACGTCAGCAAGCTGGGCACTGCGCGTTTCTACTTCGCGCGCCTGCTGCCGCGCATTCACTCGCTGACTGCCTCGGTCAAGGCGGGCAGCGAGTCACTGTACCTGCTCGACGAAGCGCAGTTCTAAGCGTGATGCGGCAGTAAAAAGCCCCGCTTCGGCGGGGCTTTTTCGTTGTCAGGTCGCATTGTTGGCATTGCCGGGGCTATTCGGGAGGCGAAGCGCTGCCGGAGCGGGTAAACTGTGCGCGATTTTACATTTCTCTCCGGAGCTTGCTCATGTCCCGTGTATCTCTTAGCCGCTACCTGATCGAACAGACGCGCAGTCACAATACCCCCGCCGATCTGCGTTTTCTTATCGAGGTGGTGGCGCGCGCCTGTAAGGAAATCAACCATGCCGTTTCCAAGGGCGCGCTTGGCGGCGTGCTGGGCAGCATGGGCACCGAGAACGTACAGGGCGAAGTGCAGAAAAAGCTGGACGTGATCTCCAACGAGATTCTGCTTGAAGCCAACGAGTGGGGTGGCCACCTGGCCGGCATGGCTTCTGAAGAGATGGACAACGCCTACCAGATTCCGGGCCAGTACCCCAAGGGCGCCTACCTGCTGGTATTCGACCCGCTGGACGGCTCCAGCAACATCGACGTCAACGTCTCGGTGGGTACCATTTTCTCGGTGCTGCGTTGTCCCGACAAGTATGTCGAGCAGTCCGGTAGCCTGGACGAGCAGGCCTTCCTGCAGCCGGGTACCGAGCAGGTTGCAGCCGGTTACGCCATCTACGGCCCGCAGACCATGTTGATTCTGACCCTGGGCGACGGTGTCATGGGCTTCACCCTTGACCGTGAAATGGGCAGCTTTGTACTGACCCACGAGAACATGAAAGTGCCGACCAGCACCGCCGAGTTCGCCATCAACATGTCCAACCAGCGCCACTGGGAAGAGCCGGTCAAACGCTACGTGTCCGAACTGCTGGCTGGCGAAGAAGGCCCGCTGGAGAAGAACTACAACATGCGTTGGATCGCGTCCATGGTCGCCGATGTACACCGCATCCTGACCCGCGGCGGTCTGTTCATGTACCCGCGTGATGCCCGTGAGCCCGAGAAGCCGGGCAAGCTGCGCCTGATGTACGAGGCCAACCCGATGTCGATGCTGATCGAGCAGGCTGGCGGCGCCGCCACCAACGGCAGTCAGCGCATTCTCGATATCCAGCCCGAATCACTGCACCAGCGTGTTGCCGTGTTCCTGGGGTCGAAGGAAGAAGTCGAGCGCGTTACCGGCTATCACCAGGGCTGAGCAGGAGCAGGCCAGCGCATCTGGCGCTGGCCTGATGTAAGCATTTGCTTACGCGTTGTGATGGCGTTGGCCTATGGGCACGCCCTGCGATGCTGCGTAGTATCAACCGTGCTAGGAGCATCGCAGGAAGCGACCAAAACAACAGGGAACAGGGACAGTGCCTCGGAGGCACCGCGCATTAGGGATGATCAGGACTATTCTGCAAAACCTCGCCTCGGCGAGGTTTTTTCTTGCCTGCGATTTATGCCGGGATACGGCGGTGCGCATCCCGGTTTTATTGCCTAGCCGCTGACGCGACAGCTCAGGCTGCCCAGGGCGCCCATCTCCACCTCCGCCAGATCACCCGCAGCAACCGGCTGCATACCGGCCAGCGCGCCGGTCATGATGACATCACCAGCGCGCAGCGATTGCCCGGCCGCGACCATCTGATTGACCAGCCAGAGCGCCGCATCCAGCGGGTTGCCCATGCTGCTGCCGGTATTGCCGCTGCCGACCTGCTCGCCGTTGAGCTTCAGCGCCACCGGCAGGTCATCCAGCGACAGGCTGTCCGCTGTCACGCACTGGCCCAGCACGTGAGCGCCAAAGGACAGGTTGTCAGCGACCGCATCAGCCAGAGACTTTGGCCAGCCGTCATAGGCTGAATCACAGACTTCCAGCGCGGGCATCACGCCTTCGAGCGCGGCGATCAGTTCCGCGCGATCAGCGATAGGATCTTCGATGTCGCGCGCCAGTCGCATGGCCACTTCAATCTCCAGCCGCGGCGCGATGAAATCAGCGTGCTTCAGGGTACTGCCGGCCTGATATTCGTTCGCGGCCAAGAGTACGCCGCGTAGCGGTTCGGCCACGCCAAGCGCCTGGCGGGCGCGGGCATCGGTCAGCCCGAGTTTGTAGCCGGCCGGGCGCTCGCCTTGAAGCTGTCGTGTGATCAACGCGTGCTGTACCGCGTAGGCGGCTGCCAGGTCGGTCAGCGCGTATTCGCTGGCGATCGGGCCGCGTGGCGTGCCGCTGGCGCGTGCGTCCAGTAGTGCCTGTGCGGCCTGTTCGATATTGCTCATGCAGTGTCTCCTCGACTCGGCTTGTCGCCGACAACAGTGGTACGGAACATCTCCCGGCGTTTGCCGTAGTAGTCGGAGACCGGCATGTGCCAGACGCAGCGGTTGTCCCAGATCGCCAGTGTGCCCGGCGTCCAGCGCATGCGGCAAGTAAAGGCCGGGGCCGCCGCCACGCTGAACAGGTAGTCGAGCAGCGGACGCGACTCTTCCGGCTTCATGCCCGCAATGCCCTGGGTATACACCGGGTTGGCGAACAGCGCTTCGCGGCCGGTCTCGGGGTGGCGAATGATCAGCGGGTGAGTGCGAACGTCTTCATCGACGCTGTTGCCGAAGCGAATCAGCATGTTCTCGATGCCCGCGTTGTGCGCGGCTTTTGGCCCATAGCCGAGCTCCGGGGTGTGGATGCCGTCGAGCTGGCGCAGCAGATCGCGCAGCGTTGGCGAGAGCCACTCGCAGGCCAGGTACATGTTGTTGAACAGGGTATCGCCGCCGCTCTCTGGCACATCATGGCCGTACAGCAGGGTGAAGGCGGGCGGGCGCTCCTGGAACGACCAGTCGCTGTGCCAGGCGCCGCCAAAGACGATGGGGGTGCCTTCGTCGGCTTCTTTCAGCACATGGACCACATGCGGGTGGTCTTCCATCGGCGTGACGTACGGCTCCTTGCCGAACTCGCCAAAGCGCTGGGTGACCGCTTCGAGCTGCGCGACGCTCAGGTTCTGGTCGCGAATGTAGAGTACGCCGTGATCCATCAGCGCCTGGCGCAGGGCGGCCTGGCCGGCGTCGCTGAGGTTGTTGAGGTCGATATCGTAGATGTCGGCGCCCAGGGAGCCGGCAACCGGTACGGTGCGGAAGTACTCGCTGGGGCGGGCCTGATTGTTTTTCGCCGTGGTGTAAAAGAACTCGGGCATGGCTGTCACCTGCAATTGTTTGTCTTGTTGTTGTTGTTTGTGTTCTGCCAGGCAAGATTGCCTCGGTGTGAGGCAGCTATCCATGATAGTGTCTGCCATGACATGACAATAACTGCCACGAGGCCTGCATGAACTGGCGTGAGGTTCGCGATGCTACCAATGTGCGCTATCTGTTGAGCACAGCGCGCCAGCTCGGCTGCTCGGCTGAGTCCTGCCTGCAGGGCAGCGGGTTGGATGAGTCGATGCTGGGCGCCGGTAGCAGGGTGCAGCGCTGGCAGGAGCTGGCGGTGATCCGCAATCTGGTTGCGCTGTGTCCACGGCCGGGCTTGGGCCTGCAGGTGGGCGACTGCTATCAATTGACCAGTCTCGGCCTGCTTGGCTACACCATGCTTGCGTGCCGAAATCTGAACGAGGCGCTGCAAGTCAGCACGCAGTTTCGCGAGCTGTCGCTGCTGATCTGTCCCGTCATCATCGCGCCCCAGTCAGCGGGTATATGGATCACGCTGGACGATAGTGTGTTGCCGCCGGATGCGCGGACATTGGTGGTCGAGCGTGGCTTGGCCGGCTGGAAGCGGATTCTAGGCGAGCTTCTGCAGCGTCCATTTGTGCCCTTGGCGGTAGAACTGTCGCTCGTGCTGCCGGCCGAGCAACAGGATTACGAACGCTATTTCGGTTGTCCGGTAGCCCTTGGGGCTGAGCGCAATGCGATGCTGATTGCCGAAGCAGACCTGCGTGCGGAGCTGCCTTTGGCCAACCTGCTTACCCGCAACGCCTGCGCGGCGCTCTGCCGCCAATTGTGCGACGGTCTTGAAGATGTGTCGTCATCGTTGGCGCGGCAGGTGTTGCAGGTGCTGATCAGTCAGTCAGGGGCGATGCCGCTGGCTGCTGAAGTGGCGGCGGTGCTGGGTATTTCTGAGCGCTCCTTACATCGAAGGCTGGCAGCTGAAGGGCAACCCTTTCGCCAGCTGGACGAGCGGGTGCGCGGGCGCTTGGCCGAGCGCCTGCTTGGCGACAGTGATTTGGGGCTGGACGCGATTGCCGCGCAACTGGGGTACAGCGAAGCGGCCAGCTTCTCTCGTGCGTTCAAGCGTTGGACCGGGCTGGCGCCGTCGCACTGGCGCGCGGCCCAGCGCGAGGCTGGTCCCAGCCTGAATGCGCCTTCGATCACAGAACTTTCGTCTCCCATGCGCTGATCGGCTCATTAGCGAGACAGTCCTGTGTCCTTGCCTATACTGGTTTGGTCGCCTGCTTGCGCGGGCGCGTCAGGTAGTCCACCGACGTTGGATAAGGAGTGTTTCTATGGCTGGTTGGTATGAACTGAGCAAGAGTACGGACGGGCAGTTTCGCTTTGTCCTCAAGGCCGGCAACGCCGAAACGATTTTGACCAGTGAGCTCTACACGGTGCGCGCCAGCGCCGAAAATGGTATCGCCTCTGTGCAGAAGAATTGCGCGGACGACGCGCGATACGAGCGCAAGGAAGCCCGCGATGGCCGGCACTATTTTAACCTCAAGGCAGCCAACCATCAGGTGATTGGCACCAGTCAGATGTACGCAGCGGCGGCCAGTTGCGAGAAGGGCATAGCGTCAGTGAAGAGCAACGGCAGCACCACCGAGGTCAAGGACAAGACTGGCGCTTGATGCCTTCACCCCGAACCTGGGCATTGTCTGTTGATCAGCCCGGTCGCCGGCCGCCGGCCGCCGGCTGGTTGCTGTAACACATTACCTATGGGAGCCGGTAGCGCCAGCTAAAGGTGCTGCTGGCGCTCCTTTAATTCTTGGCACCGTTCTGGTGCATCTCGATTCTTTTTGTTTTCTTTTGGTGCGCGATTTGCGTGCCTTTCGGGCGGGTGTGCGCCTGCAGCCCCCCCCTGAAACCGATAATCTGGCACTTGGTGTGAACTTTGCTAATTTGTTCATACTGGCGCTGCCCCGTCCTTATATGTGTGGTCGGTAGGCGCTCTCTCCGCCCGTACAAGGAAGCCTGATGCTGTTCCCCCGCCTTACACCGCTGGCTGCTGTTTTGCTGCTATCGTTGCCTGCCATTGCCAGCGCAGAGCCTGTGTCGCTGGCCGCTATTACCGTCAAGGGCCAGGCCATGGCCGATAGCACTGATCAGGCCTATTCGGTCAGCCGTTTGCACGCCGACGATATTCGTGAGGCGCACGTTGATCAGGTGCAAAGCCTGCTGCGTAAGGTGCCGGGTATGAATGTCAGCACGCTGGGGCTGCCGGGGGTGGCAGACAACATCTCGCTGCGCGGCTTTGGTGCCGGCGGGCACGGTGGGGACATCGGCTTTGTTGTCGATGGCATCCCGCTCAACGAGGCCATGTCGCACGCCGATGGTTATGGCGACCTGAACGTGATCATTCCGCTGGAGTTGGAGCGCATCGATGTGCTGCGGGGCCCGGTCTCGGCGCTGTATGGCAACTACAACCGGGCCGGCACGGTCACGCTGCAGAGCCGCCGGGGTGGCAACTACCGCGATCTGGACGTCAGCGTGGCAGAATTTGGCAATCTGGACCTGCAGGCAGCCGGCGGCGTTGAGGCCGAGCGTCAGCGTTTTAACCTGGCTGTGCAGGCGGTCCATGATGATGGTTTTCGCGATCAGTCGCAGGCTGACCGGCAAACCCTGGCTGGCCGCTGGGCGCTGGATGTGAGCCCTGATCTGGAAGTAGCCCTGTCGACCCGCCTGCATCAGGCCGAGGCAGACAATCCCTCTTATTTGCCCTACGCCGATTACCGGCATGACCCCTATGGCGTCTACCGCGACGTGCAGAACGACGGCAGCGAGAAAGAGTTCAGAACCCTGCGTCTGGATGCCAACTACCAGTTGGCTGACGATGTGCGCCTGTTGAGTTTTGTCTACCACACCAACCAAGACTTCAGCCGCTGGTTTACCCGGCCGGTCAGCGGTGTCTGGACCCAGCGTGAAGAAACCTACGACCGCGATGTGCTCGGCGGCGGCTTCAACCTCAATGGGGACAGTCAGCTGGCGGGCAAGGCGCTGACCTGGGTCACCGGCATCGAGACCTCTCGTGAACGCACCGATTACCTGAAGTACGAAGACACCCAATACCGCCAGCGGGTCGGCCTGCCGGAGCTGGATCGTCGCTTCAGCCTGAACAACCTGGCGGCTTTCGGCGAGATGCAGTGGCAATTGCACCCACTGTTCATGCCCAGCCTGGGCCTGCGCTGGGATCGCTTCACCGGCGACTGTGATCTGCAAGGCGCGCAAACCTCGACGGCGGCGTGCGAGCGCATGTCGTCGGTCAGCCACACCAGCCCCAAACTGGGCATTCGCTCGCAGCCGCTGGATTGGCTGGAGCTGCGTGGCAGCTGGGCCGAGGGCTTTGCCATCGCGCCAGATACCGCCAAATACGACCTGGGCGCAGGCAGTGTGTCGCCCAACGTGTTCCGGCAGGTTGAGCTGGGTATCACGCTGACATGGCGTGACCTGGGCTTGGATTTGGCGACCTACCGCATCGACTCCAGCGATGAGATCGGCCGCAACCCGGCCGGCGATTACGAGAACTTTGGCGAGACCCGCCGTCAGGGCGTGGAAGTGGCCGGCTACTGGTATCTGACCGACAGCCTGGATGTGTCGCTGGCCTGGGCCACGGCGCAGTCGGAG
>CESQ01048814.1_pt1 | contig 12126 bp, 10 predicted proteins | sample 361401 | NCBI WGS metagenome assembly CESQ01 (sample SAMEA2622119, study PRJEB7988) | marine metagenome | isolation source: saline water (ENVO:00002010), including | reverse complement strand
TTGATGTTAGCAAAAGAATTTCAAGAAAGACAGGATGTGAGTCTTTTATTTTAAATGATGCTGATGCAGCGGGTTTAGCCGAAATGAAATATGGTTCTGGTAAAAATAAAAAAGGTACAGTTCTAATGATTACAGTTGGAACTGGACTAGGTACATCAATATTTATTGATGGTAAATTGATTCCTAATATTGAATTTGGTCATTTGAAGATGTACGGTGATTGTGCAGAAAAATATGCTTCTAATTTAGTAAGAAAAGAATTAGACCTTTCAATAAATGATTGGTGTTCTAGATTTAATGAATACATTAAATATGTTGAAGATTTAATATCACCGGATTTAATTATTTTTGGTGGAGGAATAAGTAAATATTTTAGTGAATATAATTCTTTGCTCAAATCAAGATCAAAAATATTACCAGCAAAATTAGAAAATGATGCTGGAATAATTGGTGCTGCACTTTATACAAGCTTATCTTTAGAATAGACTTTTTCATATCCTCTATCAATTATAAGATCTTTTTTTTCTGCTGCTAGATTTGCAAGTAAATCACATCTCTCATTTTCTTTTAATCCATTATGTCCTTTTACCCATTCAAATTTTATCTTATATTTTTTATATAATGGTATAAATTTTTTCCATAGATCAACATTCATTTTTTTTTTAAAATTTTTTTTTTCCCAATTCCATAACCATCCTTTTTCAATTGATTCTACAACATATTTTGAGTCTGAAAATATTTTGATTTGTAAATCATTTTCATTTAGAGCTTCTAATGCTTTAATTACAGCAAGTAGCTCCATTCTATTGTTTGTGGTGTTTTTGTATCCTTGACTTATTTCTTTTCTATTGTTTTTGTAAATTAATACTACTCCATATCCACCAGGTCCTGGATTACCTCTACTTGATCCATCTGTATAAATTTTTATCATTTAAATTTTACTTTGATATAAAATATTGAATAGCTAATTCATACCCTTTTATTCCTAGGCCTGAAATAATTCCCACTGAAACTTCTGATAAATAACTATTTTGTCTAAACTCTTCTCTAGATAAAATGTTTGATATATGTACTTCAAGGCAAGGACTAGTAATTGAAGATATTGCATCTCTAATTGCTATTGAAGTATGTGTAAAACCACCAGCATTTATAATAATTCCATCATAAGAAAACCCAACTTCTTGTATTTTTTCAATAATTTCCCCTTCATGATTTGATTGATATTGTTCAAGGGAAATATCACTGTACTTTGATTGAAGTTCATCAAAAAAAGATTCAAAAGATTTATTTCCATAAATTTTTTTTTCTCTAACCCCTAAAAGGTTTAGATTAGGACCATTAATAATTATTAATTTCATCTGATAAATTTATAAAATAATGATAAAACAATGTGGAAATTTTATTTAAATGATTATTATTCTTATCTAAAATTAGAAAGATCTTTGTCAGAAAACTCAATTTCTGCGTATTTGAATGATGTAAAAAAATTAAAAAGTTTTATTGAAATAAAAAAAATTAAATCAGATCCTAACAAGATAGATATAGTTATAATCAATGATTTTCTAGAATATTTAAATGAATTAGGTATTTCATCTTTTTCTCAAGCTAGAATAGTATCAGGATTAAAATCTTTTTTTAAATTTCTCATTTTAGAAGAAAAAATTTCTAAAGATCCTATGGATTTAATTGAATCACCAAAATTAAAAAGAAAACTCCCTGAAGTATTATCTCTTGATGATATTAATATTTTGTTAGGGAGCATTGATTTATCTAATATGGAGGGAGTAAGAAATAGAGCAATAATTGAAACTCTGTATAGCTCAGGTTTAAGAGCATCAGAATTAATTAATTTATCTATTCAAAATCTTTTTTTAGATGTTGGTTTTATTAAAGTTATTGGAAAAGGATCAAAAGAAAGATTAGTTCCTATAGGTAAACATGCAATAAAGCATATTAATATTTATAAAAATGAATATAGAAAATTTAAAAAAATTAAAAAGGGCAATGAAGGGTTTTTATTTCTTAATAGATATGGCAGAAAACTTTCAAGAGAAATGATATTTTTAATTGTGAAGCAAATATCAAAAAAGTCTTTATCAAATAAAAATGTTAGTCCGCATACATTTAGACATTCTTTCGCTACTCATTTGATAGAAGGAGGTGCAGATTTAAGAGCAGTTCAAGAAATGTTAGGTCACGAATCTATCACAACAACTGAAATTTATACCCATCTTGATAGAGAATATTTAAAGCAAGTTATAAAAGAATTTCATCCTAGGAGTTAATGGAATTATATTTGCATCATGTACAAGTTAGTAATTAGGCCTTTACTCTTTTTATTTCCTCCTGAATTTATACATAATTTATCATTTTATCTTATTAAGATAATTTGCAAGGTTCCCTTTATGACTTCTGTTTTAAAAATTTATTTTTCTTACAATAATAAAAGTTTACATAAAAAAATGTTCAATTTAAATTTTAAAAATAGTATTGGCTTAGCTGCTGGATTCGATAAAAATGCACTTTTGATTAAAGAACTTTCATTATTTGGTTTTGGTCATATTGAAATTGGAACTGTTACCCCTAAACCTCAAAATGGGAATAAGAAACCAAGGTTATTTAGATTAAATAGTGAACAATCATTAATTAACAGAATGGGCTTTAATAATGATGGTGTTGAAATAATTGCAAAACGATTAGTAAATTTAAATACAGATTGTATTATTGGAGCTAATATTGGAAAAAATAAAGATACTTTAAATGAGGATGCATGGAAAGATTATCTATTTTGTTTTAAAAAACTTTTCCACTTGGTTGATTATTTTGTGATTAATGTCAGTTCTCCAAACACTCCTGAATTAAGGAAATTACAAAACAAAAATTTATTATTTGATTTATTAAATAATTTACAAAAGGAAAATAAAAAACATAAAATTAAAAAACCAATTTTGTTAAAAATTTCTCCAGATTGTTCTTTAAATGAAATTGATGATATCATCACTGTTGTTAAAAAATCAAAAATTAATGGTATTGTAGCAACAAATACTTCAATTGATAAAAGTATTCTATCTAATCCTAAATATTTTGAAGAAGGAGGAATTAGTGGAAAAAGAATACATAAAAAATCTACCGATATTATTAAATATATTTCAAAAAAAACAAATGCTAAATTACCAATTATAGGTGTAGGTGGTATTTCTGATTATAAAACTATGATTGATAAATTTAATGCAGGAGCTTCTTTAGTTCAGGTTTATACAGGATGGGTTTATGAAGGACCAAGTTTAGTTAAAAGAATGAATAAAATTATGGCAAATGAATTGTCAAAAAATTAATCTATTTGTTTAATTTGTAAAAAAAAAACAATGTCTGATAGTTTTTATAGTAATGAAGAATTAGATGATCAAATTTCTGATTCAAAAACCACTAAGGATAAAGTTAAAATAGTATTTGGATCACTTTTTCTATTTTTTTCAATATTTATACTTTTTTCTTCTATCTCTTTTTATTTCACAGGTAAATTAGATTTTGATCTTATAGTATCAGATGTTTCTATGTTAGATGCTGGAACAGAAGTTGAGAATTGGTTGGGATATTTTGGAGCTTTTATATCTCATTTCTTAATTTATGAGGGCTTTGGTATTGCTTCAATCCTTTTAGTTCCTTTATTTCTATTTTCTGGTTTAAGATTAGTATTTAAAGATTTTAATTTTTCCATTTCTTATATCACATATTTTAGTATTTTTTTTATAATCTGGATTACTTCATTAATGGGCTTTATTTTAACCATATTAGAGAATAATGAATTTCTTTCATTCTATTCAGGAAAGATTGGTCATAATTTAGCTTTATTATTTCAAAATTTATTTGGTTTAGCTACTCCTTTAATTTTATTACTATTGCTATTTATTTTTCTTATATATCAATTTAAAATATATTCATTTTCTGTTCCTATCTCTTTGTTTAATTTTTCATTTTTAAAAACTAAAAATTCTATTATAGAAACTGATAAAACTGAAGAAAAAATAATTGAAGATGAAGACATTGAAGATAAAAATATTGAGACTGAAAATAACGATTTTGATAAAGATAAGGAGATAAATGACTTAGATGAAAGTACTGACGAATTGAATATAAAAAAGGAAAAAATAGATACAAAAAAAACTCCTTCAGTTGATGATAAATCTTTAGAAGAAGAAAATTCAGATAATTTAGAATTAAAAGTTGAAAAATTTGATGATCCTGAAAGATTATCAAAGATTGATATATATGATCCAAAATTAGATTTATCTTCTTATAAGTACCCGAAACTAGATTCTCTAAAAGATTACCCTGACAAAAAAATTCAAGTCTCAAAAGATGAATTAGAGTCTAATAAGGATAAAATAGTTGAAACTTTAAAAAATTTTAAAATTGAAATTGCAAAAATTAAAGCTACTATTGGACCAACAGTGACACTTTATGAGATTGTCCCTGAAGCAGGCATTAAGATTTCTAAGATTAAAAACTTAGAAGATGATATTGCTTTAAGTTTGTCTGCACTTGGAATTAGAATTATTGCTCCAATACCTGGTAAAGGAACTATTGGAATTGAAGTTCCAAACAAGAATAGACAAATGGTTGATTTGAAATCTGTAATGACAACTGAAGCATTTGTTAAAAGTGATTATGATTTGCCTGTAATCATGGGTAAAACAATTTCAAATGAAGTTTATGTTTCTGATTTATCAAAAATGCCTCATATATTGATTGCTGGTGCAACAGGCCAAGGAAAATCGGTAGGATTAAATGTAATGTTAGCTTCACTTTTATATAAAAAACATCCATCTCAGTTAAAGTTTGTATTGGTTGATCCAAAGAAAGTTGAACTAACATTATTCAATAAAATTGAAAAACATTTTTTAGCAAAACTACCTGATAGTGAAGAAGCCATTATAACTGAAACAAAAAAGGTTGTTCATACATTAAATTCATTATGTATAGAAATGGATGTTAGATACAATTTATTAAAAGATGCACAAGCAAGAAACATAAAAGAATACAATGAAAAATTTGAAAAAAGAAAACTGAATCCTAATGAAGGCCATAGGTTTTTACCATATATAGTTTTAGTTATTGATGAGTTGGCGGATTTGATGATGACCGCTGGAAAAGAAATAGAGAACCCAATAGCAAGGTTAGCTCAACTTGCTAGAGCTATTGGCATACATTTGGTAGTTGCTACTCAAAGACCTTCTGTAAATGTTATTACTGGTGTTATTAAAGCTAACTTTCCTGCAAGACTATCTTTTAGGGTTACATCAAAAGTAGATTCTAGAACTATCTTAGATATTGGCGGGGCTGAACAACTAGTAGGAATGGGAGATATGTTACTTTCTGGTGGATCTGATCTAGTAAGATTACAAGGACCATTCATTGATACTGACGAAATAAAAAATATATGTGTTTGGATTGGTGATCAAAGAGGTTATGAGTCAGCGTACAAACTTCCAGAATATATAGACGAAAATGAAAAATCTTTAAAGGAAGTAGATTTATCTGATAGAGATGCTCTATTTGAGGAGGCTGCTAGGCTATTAGTTTTACATCAACAAGGCAGTACTTCACTAATCCAAAGAAAACTTAAATTAGGATACAATAGAGCAGGAAGATTAATCGACCAATTAGAATCTGCAGGAATTGTAGGTCCATTTGAAGGAAGTAAAGCTAGAGAAGTTTTAATTCCCGATGAGTATTCTTTAGAAAAACTATTAAACGAACTTGAATAATTTTACGTATATTAATAATAAACAATTGATGAATAAATTAGTTTTAGCAGTTATTTTAATAATAAATTTTTCTTTTTTTCAGAGCTCTTTTTCTCAAGAAAATGATAAAAAAGCTACTCAGATATTAGATAAAATGAGTGGCTTATATAAAAGCATGAATAGTTTCTCTTCAAAATTTCAATATTCGATGATTAATTTAGATGAAAATATTGAAGATTCTTTTGAAGGAAAAATTATAATTAAAGATGAAAAATATCTTTTAAAGATTGAAGGGCAAGAAATTATTAATGATGGTGAAACTGTTTGGACATATATTCCTGAGCTTAATGAAGTTAATATTTCCACTTATGAACCTGATGATCAAGAAATTTCATTAAATAATGTTTTTGATTTATATAAGAATGGATTTGAACAAAATTACTTAGATGAGGATAATCAACATTATAAAATTGAATTGTATCCTGAAGATGAATCTAAAAGTTATTATAAAATATTAATTCTAATAAATAAAGTTAAATTTTCAATGTATAACTTTTCTGTTTTTGATAAATCAAATACTAAATACGTTTATCAAATAAATGAATTTAAAGAAGAAAAAATTGATGATAATTTTTTTGTTTTTGATTCATCGAAATATCCAGATATTGAAATTATTGATTTTAGATAACTTATGAATAAAAGAGATCTCTATAAAAATATTAAGAAAAAAAGATCTTATTTGTGTGTCGGTTTAGATTCCGATTTAAACAAAATCCCAAAACATCTTCTTAAATACGACGATCCAATTTTTGAGTTTAACAAAATAATAATAGATGCTACTTCTGATTATGTTATAGCTTATAAACCAAACTTAGCTTTTTATGAATATTTGGGTGCATCAGGATTTAATTCTTTAAAGAAAACTTTAGATTATATTCCTGAAAATATTTTCAAAATAGCAGATGCTAAAAGAGGTGATATTGGAAACACATCTGAAATGTATGCAAAGACATATTTTGAATCATTGAATTTTGATGCAATTACTCTTTCACCTTATATGGGCTATGATTCAATTCAGCCTTATTTAAAATATAAAAACAAATGGGTAATTCTATTAGCCTTAACTTCCAATCAAGGATCAAAGGATTTCCAAAAACACAATAATTTCTTTTTAGAAGTCATAAATAAATCAAAGGAATGGGTAAGTGATCAAAATTTAATGTATGTGGTAGGTGCAAATAATGAAAAAGATATAATTAAAATCAGAAATTTAGTCCCAAATCATTTTTTACTAGTTCCTGGTATTGGTGCTCAAGGAGGTAGTTTAGAAAATATAAGCAAATTAGGTTTTACAAGAGATTGTGGCTTATTGGTAAATAATTCTAGAAATATAATTTATGCTGATTCTTCAGAAAATTTTGAAATCAAAATAAATGATAAAGTAAAAAGTATTCAGGTGAAGATGGAGTCCTTATTAAAAAAATATAATTTATTATGAAAGGTGCTTACTTTGTTCTATTATATTATTGTTATACAAATATTTCTAATCCAAATAAGTTTAGAGAAAACCACCATCTTTTTTGTATAAATAATAATTTAAAAGGGAGAGTTATTATATCAAAAGAAGGAATAAATGGAACAATTTCTGGAAAAAAAAATGATTGTGAAAATTATATGAAAAAAATATATTCAGATAAGAGATTTGAAAATATTGAATTTAAGATCGTGAAACATTCTAAAAATGTATTCAATAAATTAAATGTGAGACTAAAAAATGAGATTGTAAACTCTGGAATTAACAATATAGATCCTAATAAATTGTCTGGTAAGTACATGGAGCCAAGAGAATTTAAAAATATTCTAAAAAATAAACCTAAGGATTTTGTGATTTTAGATATAAGATCTAATTATGAATATAATGTTGGAAAATTTAAAAATGCTGTTACACTAGATATTGAAAATTTTAGAGAATTTCAGATTAAAACAGATGAATTAAAAAAATATAAAAATAAAAAAATAATTACTTATTGTACAGGTGGGGTTAAGTGTGAAAAAGCAAGTGGTTTTTTATTAAAGAATGGTTTTAAAAATGTGTATCAACTTCATGGGGGAATCATAAAATATGGTATAGAAGAAGATGGTTATGATTTTGCTGGAAAATGTTATGTATTTGATAATAGATTAACAGTTGATATTAATAAATCTAATCCGTCAATAATTTCAAAATGTTATGTAACTGGTGAACCATCAGACAGAATGGTAAATTGTGCTAATCCAGAATGTAATATTCATGTGTCAATGTCTGAAAATGGAGCAAGATTATTTAAGGGGTGTTGTTCAAAATCTTGTATGAAAAATGAAAAAACTAGGGTTTATAACGGCTCAGGAAATTATCAAAAATCACTTAATGGCTACAATCCTTATATTGGTTATAAAAATAAATCGAGAAAGATAAAAAGTTAATTTTAAATTTATTCCCAAATCACTTTTTGAGACATTTCATACCATTTGGGATATTCTTTTTCATAAATAGAATCAAGTTTTGATCTTTTTATTTTCATAGTAGGAGTCAAAATGTTATTTTCAGTAGTCCAGGTATCTTTCATAATTATAATTTTTTCAATTTGTTCATGCTTGTCTATTTGTTGATTAACATTTTTTAATGTTTTAATTAAGTTTTGTTCTAGACTTATTTTATCATTTCTATTTGCATTTTCTGAAAGTACAATTAAAGCAATTGGTTGAATTAAATTCATACCTGCTACACAAATTTGTTCTATATCTTTATTTTTACTAAACTTCATTTCTATTGGGTTTGGAGCAACGTATTTTCCTTTTGAGGTTTTAAAAATATCTTTAACTCTACCAGTAATTTTTAAATAACCATCTTCATCAATTTCCCCTTTATCTCCTGTATATAAATACCCATTTTTGATAACTTCTCTAGTTTTTTCAGGTTCTTTATAATAGCCCTCCATAACACATCCATTTTTCATAATAACTTCACCTTTTTCAGTGATTTTTACATCAGTGTTAGGCATTGCCTTTCCAACATATCCAAATTTTATATTATTAGGATAATTACCATGAGAACAAGCTGCATTTTCAGTCATTCCATAGGCTTCATAAACCAATATTCCTAATTTTTTATACCATTCTAGAGTGGGAACGGGTATTGCTGCTGCACCAGTAATGCAAATTCTAGTTTTATTAAGTCCTAGAGCTTTTTGTATTACAGATTTGAAAAGCGAATTTAGAATAGGTATTGATAAAATTAAACTAATAGTTTTTTGAGAAAACTTTGATAAAATACCAGACATAAATTTTGTCCATATTCTTGGAACACCAAAAAATATTGTAGGTTTTGTATATTTTAAATTATCTGAAAATGTATCTAATGATTCGGCAAAACTTATTGTGCCACCCGAAAAAATACCACCGAATTCAACTAAAGCTCTTTCTGCAATATGAGATAATGGTAAATATGAAAAAAACCTTTCTGATTCTTCTAGAGGAACAATATTGTTTAAGTTTTGAGTTGCAAGTGAAGCTGAATAAAACTTCAAAACAACACCTTTTGGAATTCCAGTTGTTCCGGAAGTATAAATGATTGAAAAAATTTCATCTAAATTACTTTTTGGACTATCATTTATAGGTGAATTTGAATTAATTACATCTTCCCATTTTTCTATTCCACCTGTATTTGATAAATCATAATATCCAAAATTTATTTTGTCAATGTTATTGGGTATTCCTTTTTTAATTTCTTTCCAATCACTTTCTTCTAATTTCCCTATGAATACTAGTTTTGATTCACTATGATTTAAAATATATTTTGTAGTTTCTGCATTTACATTAGCATAAATTGGAACGGATATGTGACCACTCATCATAATTGCAAGATCAGCAATGATCCAATGAGCACAGTTTTTAGAAATGATGGCAATTTTTGAATTTTTTTTAAGATTCAAACTATTTATTTTACTTGCAATTTTTCTAGCTTGATTTCCAACTTCATTCCAGCTGTAAGTAATATAATTTCCATTTATTGGTTGAATTAAAAAAGCTTCATTTGCTTTTTTATTTTCCCATTTATAAAAATTATCAAGTGGTGTTGTTATATTAGTTTTATTCATAATATTTTAATTAAATAATTAATTTATGACCATAATTTTCCACCAGCTTCATCTAGAGGTATACAACTTTTAAAAGTTCCTGGAATTGGCCTGTAGTTTAATGCTTTTGTAACTCCTATTTCAGAATTAAAATAACCTCTAATTACTAATTTCTTTAAATTCATATAAAATGAAGCATCATTATTAGATTCTTTTTTTTGAATCTCATTTAATGTGTTTATTTTTTGAGTCAAGTTTAAATTAAAGAAAGATTTAGAAGAATATTCTCTTATTTTATCATTAAAATTTGATAATTCTTTAACAAACCATTCTCTTTTATTTTTTACATATACATCACGAACATATGATTCTACAAATTCATGAACTTTAGCTTCTATTGCTCCTGGAATTTCAGTATTTGGAATTAAAGTGTCAATCAAGTCAAATATTAAATTTCCATTATCATTTGAAAAAAAATCTGACTTCCATTTATTTTCTTTTTTTAGAGTATTACATGATTTTAATATAACAGCCGGTGGAGTTAAAAGTAGCCCTGAAACCCATAAAGATGTACTTTTTAATAATTCTCTTCTTTTCATTTTATATTATAAGTTTCCTTTTTTTAATTCATTTATAGCATAGTTTGCAGCTCTAGCAGTTAAAGCCATATATGTTATGGATGGGTTTACGCAAGATGAGGATGTCATACAAGATCCGTCCGTAATAAATACATTTTTACATGCATGCACCTGGTTCCATTTATTTAAAACAGAATTTTTTGGATCTTTACCCATTCTAGCTGTACCCATTTCATGAATACCTAAACCCAATGCATATCTGTTATCATATTTCTGAACATCTTTAAAACCACATTCTTCAAGCATTTCTGCAGCAGAATCACCCATGTCTTTTCTCATTAATTTTTCATTTTCTTTAATTTCCGTTTCAAAATTTACAGTAGGTAAACCCCATTTATCTACTATAGAATAATTAAGATACATTTTATTTTCACGGTAAGGTAAAACTTCCCCAAAGCCTAGAAGGTTCATCGTCCATTGCCCTGGTTTTACAGCTTTTTTAATAAGATTTTCTCCAGCCAAATAAGCTTCACTAGCACTTGACCAATTTCCTCTACTTGCCCCACCTTGATATCCAAAACCTCTTAAATAATCCATTTTATTTTTGCCAATATTTCTAAATCTTGGCAAGTATGTTCCACTGGGTCTACCTTTTGTATAATATCTATCTTCATAGCCATCGATTTTTGCTCTTGCGCCAACTAAAAAGTGGTGGTCCATAATATTATGTCCTAATTCATCAGAATCATTACCAAAACCATTTGGAAATCTTTTCGATTTTGAATTTAACATAATAGAAGTTGAATTAATTGTAGAAGCACATAAAAAAATTATTTTTGAAAAATATTCAATTTCTTCAAGTGTTTCAGAGTCTCTAACTAATACTCCAATTGCTTTTCTTTTTTTTTCATCATATATAATTGAATGAACTATTGAATAAGGTCTTAGGGTCATATTACCAGAATTCATAGCATCTGGTAAACTTCCAGAATTACTGCTATAATATCCTCCAAATGGACAACCTCTTATACATAAATTTCTTGATTGACATTTACCCCTTCCATTAAAATTATTTTCATTTGCTGTGATATTAGCAAGCCTGCCAGAAGTTAAGATTCTATCGTTATATTTTTCTTTAAGATTTTTTCTAAAATCTTTTTCAACACAATTCAATTCAAATGGCGGTAAAAATTTTCCGTCAGGCAGTTGGGAAAGCCCTTCTTTTCTTCCGCAAATTCCAATATATGTTTCAATATAATCATACCATTTTTCAATATCCTTATATCTTATTGGCCAATCAATTCCAATTCCTTCCTTTAAATTTGCTTCAAAGTCTAAATCACTCCATCTATATACATGTCTTCCCCATAGGAGAGATTTTCCACCTACATGGTACCCTCTAATCCAATCAAAATCCCCTTTAACTTCATGATAAGGTTGATCAGTATCTTTTACCCACCAATGTTTTGTTGATTGTTTTACAGTATAACCAGTTCTTAATTGTTTATCATAATGTTTTCTTTCTCTAGCAGTTAATTGATCAGCATAGGGCAACTCCCATGGTGCTTTGTTCATAGTAGGATAATCTTTTATATGCTTGACATCTCTTCCTCTTTCTAATACAAGAGTTTTTAAACCTGATTGAGACAATTCTTTAGCTGCTATACCACCACTCATTCCTGAGCC
>CESQ01049432.1_pt1 | contig 12141 bp, 9 predicted proteins | sample 361401 | NCBI WGS metagenome assembly CESQ01 (sample SAMEA2622119, study PRJEB7988) | marine metagenome | isolation source: saline water (ENVO:00002010), including | reverse complement strand
TTGTTTTTGCTCTTCTAATTGTTTTTTTTCTTGTTCTTGTTTTTGCTTAAGTTGAGCATAAGCCTGTTGTGCCCAATCTAAAGAACTATTATCAGTCATATCTTTTGAAAAAACTTATTTTTAATACCTTAAATTTTAACTTAAATCCATAAATAATTAGATTTTTAACTTTTGTAATCTCCTTAAAACACCATTTATCATTTTTCTTCCTTGACTATCACTATATTTATTTGCCAAAAGAACAGCCTCATTACAAGACACAGATATTGGTGTTTGGAGAAAATTGATATCTACATAAGCCAACCTTAAAATATCTCTATCAATTCTTGGTAATCTTTTAAATCTCCAACTTTCCATTACATCATCGATGTCTCTATCTATTTGATGCATATTTTCAATTACATTAAAAAGTCTATTTTTAATATCATTTCTAAAATCTAATTGATCACCGATTGCAAAAAGTCTAGGAAATTCCAGTATCTCAGAAAGTATATTCATAACAGACTCTAATTCTGAGAGAGATTTTTTCATTTCATTTCTAATCTTTTCAAAAAAAGAACTATTAATATCGTATAACTCGCTATCAAGTAAATTTTGTGCAGCATTCTCTAGGTTGACTTCACATTGATCTAGTTCTTGCCTGCAATGGTCAATAAGAGACTCAAAAGCAGATTCTATAATATGCTCAAATTTTATATTATCAATATCTAAATCAGCTTTACTATCGTTTATTAAGCCTAATGATATTAAAGACAATTCTCTTGATAAGGAATTATTGTTCATATATTATTATTCACTAATTGGAAGAGGTATTAGTTGCAGCTCTTAACTGAGAAAATAACTTAGAGAAAGTTGGATTTGATGAACTATTTTTTTCATCAGGATTAACAATCCCTGCAGAAATAATTGTTCTAAAAGCATCTTCAACTGAAATATCAAGATCCTTAACTGAAGATTCAGGAACTAGTGTGTACCAACCTGTTGTTGGATTTGGTGCTGTAGGTATAAAAACACTTAATAATTTTTGTTCTAACTCTGGCTGTAAAGAAGGCCCAACAACACCTGTCACAAAACCAACGCTAAATAATCCTTCTCTAGGGTATTCAACTAAAACAACTCTACGAAACCTTTTTGAATTATCCCTTAAAAAAGTTTCTAATAACTGTTTTAACGTTTTATAAACAGATCCTGCCAACGGGATTTTAGATAATGTACCTTCTCCAAACTCTAATAACCATCTGCCTACAAAGTTTCTTGCCATTAAACCAATAAGTAATATGGCTAACAATGGAACAGTTAATCCCAAAGTTAAATTAATTAAGTCCTGTAAAAGAGGATTTAGAGTAATAAAAGGGTTTAACTGTTTAGGAACAGATGTGACAAGTGTTAAAACAAATTTACTGACTATAGAAGAAAGCCATATTGTTGTGGCTAAAGGTATAACCACTAGCAAACCTGCTATTAGATCATTCTTAAGATCCTGTTGAAGCCTAGTCCCTAGATTCGAATCTTGTTTTGGAGTAGATTGCACCAAAATAAAAGTTCTTTACTATGAATACTCTACTAATAAAATAACTAGTTTCAGTAAATAAAAAAGTTTTTAACTAGATTGTTTCAAATAATTTATTAGTTTTTTATAAAAAAAGATAGAATTAAGGAAAAAAATATAAATGAGCATAAAAGATCTGAGTATAAAACTTAAAAGAAAAGCAATTGAAGAGGGATTCGCTGTTTCGGCTATAGCATCAATTCCAGGTAGTTCAAGAATCAATTTAAGAACAAAAGCATTAGAAAGATGGCTAAAAAATAATTTCCATAGTGATATGAGCTGGATGGAATACAATGAAAGAAAAAATATAGAATTACTTCTTAAAGGAGCAAAAAGCGTATTATCAGTTGGCTACAACTATTACAGCAAATCCAACTCAAAAAATGAAAATTTTAAAATTGCGAGATTTAGCCAAGGAGATGATTATCATAAATTAATAAAAGGAAAATTAAAAAATATTGGCAAATGGATACAGAGAGAAATTCCAGATTGCAAATGGAAAGTATGCGTTGATACCTCACCACTACTTGAAAAAGCTTGGGCAGAAGAATCAGGATTAGGATGGATAGGGAAAAATAGTACTTTAATTAATAAACAATATGGATCTTGGCTATTACTAGGATTTATTATCCTAGATAAAGAATTAGTAGCTGATAAACCTAATAAAGCTTTATGTGGTCAATGTGAAAAATGTATAGAGAAATGCCCAACCAATGCAATTACTGAGCCTTTTGTAATAAATTCAAAGCTTTGTATTGCTTACCATACTATTGAAAATAGAAATGAAACTATTCCACCACACATCACTCAGAACCTTAATGGCTGGGTTGCAGGATGTGATATCTGCCAAGATGTATGCCCATGGAATAAAGAAGTACCTCCAAATGAGGATAAAGAGATACAACCAAAAGAATGGATGAGAGACTTAAACTTAGAATCATTAACTTGGAACGATGAAGAATGGTCTGATAAGCTAAAAGGAACTACACTCAAAAGAATAAAACCATGGATGTGGAGAAGAAATATTAAAGCAACAATAAATAATTAATATGTTTTTCAGAAAAATCTCAATACCAATTTTGATATTTCATTGCTTTTGGATAAGCAGCATAAATGTTAAAGAATTGTTTGCAGTAATCCCATTTTATAGTGCTCCACATAGTGAAAACTTAAAGAAAGAAAGCTTATCTATTGGACAAAGTGCATATCAACTTCTATATTTTGGCCAAATAAAAGAAGCTTTGAATTTGGCAAAATTAGCAATATCTCTAAATGCGAATGATGAAAAATTATGGGCTATTTTAGCTGACGCACAAATTGCAAATAATTTAAATAAAAAAGCTCTTATATCAATAGAGAGAGGAAAAACAATTAATCCATTTATGAGTGAACTTTATTTCGCAGAAAGTTCTATTTACATAGCAGAAAAAGATTTTACTAAAGCAAAAAAATCAATTAAAAAAGGCCTTGAATTTCAACCAAATTCGCCTACGGCCATATTTCAGCTTGGAAATATATATCTAATGGAACTGAACTATGATAAAGCTATTAAATCTTTTAATAAAGCTACAAAAATAAAAAAAGATTTCTGGCAAGCATTAAATAACATAGGATTGGCTTATTTTGAAATAGAAAAAATAGAAGAATCAACAAAATATTTTGAAAAAGCAATTGAATTAGAAGATAATGCAGAACCTCTTTTAGGACTAGCAGCATCAATTGTAAATAAAGATAAAAGGAGGGCAATAAGACTGACAAAAAAAGCTTTAAAACTAGATCCACAATATGTTTCAAACACTTATAGAAAAGAACAACTATGGGGAACAAAGATTCAAAAAGTAACTGATAAACTTTTAAATCTTGAAGAATTAAAAGAGGATATTATCTTTGCAAAACAATATTTAAAATAAATCACTTTCTGTCTTTTGGCTGGTAAATATTTATTTTCCTATTAACCTTAATTTAGCCTAATTTAAAAAAGTAATTTTTCTCATAAATGAATAAAGAGAAATTTACATCCATTTCTTTGCATCAAGAAATGCAACGCTCATATCTTGAATATGCTATGAGTGTGATTGTTGGAAGAGCTTTGCCTGACGCAAAAGATGGTCTAAAACCTGTGCAAAGAAGAATATTATTTGCAATGCATGAATTAGGTTTAACCCCTGATAGGCCTTTTAGGAAATGTGCTCGAGTTGTTGGCGATGTATTAGGAAAATACCACCCTCATGGAGATCAAGCTGTATACGATGCTCTCGTGCGTTTAGTTCAGGATTTTTCTACAAAACACCCTGCTCTAGATGGTCATGGTAATTTTGGATCGATAGATGATGATCCACCAGCAGCGATGAGATATACAGAAACAAAATTAGCTCCGATTGCTCATGAAGCTCTACTAAAAGAAATTGGATCTGATACTGTATCTTATTCCGAAAATTTTGATGGGTCACAAAAAGAACCTGATGTACTTCCAGCACAACTTCCTTTTTTACTTCTAAATGGATCTTCAGGTATTGCGGTAGGAATGGCAACAAATATTCCTCCACATAATATTGGAGAAGTAATTGAAGCATTAGTAGCGTTTGTAAAAAACAGCGATTTACCTGACGAAAAATTAAACAAGATAATATTAGGGCCAGATTTTCCGACAGGAGGAGAAATAATATCAGGAGAAGGTATTTTAGATCTATATAAAAAAGGCAGAGGATCAATAACGATTAGAGGGGTTATTAGGTTTGAAGAAATAAACTTAGGTAAAGGAAAACATAAAAAAAACGCATTAGTAATTACAGAACTTCCTTATCAAATAAGCAAGTCTGGTTGGATAGAAAAACTTGCAGAATTAGTAAACAATAATAGGATTACTGGTATTTCAGATATAAGAGATGAAAGTGATAGAGATGGAATGAGAATAATTATTGAGTTAAAAAGAGACCATAATCAAGACATTCTAATATCAGAGTTATATAAAAAAACAACTTTACAGACTAATTTTGGAGCAATTTTTCTAGCTTTAGTAGAGGGAAAACCAGTTCAATTATCTCTGCGTCAATACTTGAAACATTTTTTAGAATTTAGAGAGAAAACAATAATAAAAAGGACTAAATACTTTCTAAATCTAGCAACTGAAAAACTTGAAGTTCTTGAAGGATTTGCTATAGCAATCAAAAATATAAAAATAATTATAGAGATTGTTCAAAATTCTGAAAACTCAGTTGAAGCTAAAAATAAAATCAGAGACAAATTAAACCTCTCGGACAAACAAAGTGATGCTGTTTTAGGAATGCCAATTAAAAAATTAACAACCTTAGAAAGGAATCAAATCAATCAAGAAATCAATGAATTACAAAGCAAAAAAATTTCATTAAACAAAATAATAAATAATAGAAATGTGTTACTTGAAATTCTAATTAAAGAACTTTATTTACTAAAAGAGAAATATAATGTAAAAAGGAAAACAAAAATAATTAATAATATAAATCCTGATAAAGAAATAGAGACTCTTAACAAACAAATTCTAGAAGAACATATAAGCAAAAAAACAAAAATATCTATTGATAATAAATATTATCTAAAAAAACTCATTATAAATAATTATAAAAAAATAATAGAATCAGATAATAAATTCATATCAAATAAATCATCGTATCAATTCATATGTGAAATAACTAAAAATTTCAAGCTTATTGCAATTACTGATAGCGGCAAATTCATACAAATCAATTGGGGGAAATCTTTAAATCAAGATTGCAAACTTGATAATAAACTTTTAGGTAATATAAATCCAAAAGAAATAATTAACTTTCACAAAATTTTAGATAATGGAAAAGATTTCCTTTGCCTAATAAATAATGAAGGAAGATTTAAAAAAATAATTATTGATGAAGAAATTTATAATAGCAGCAGAATCTCAACAATTGCAAAAAGTAAAAGCAATAATAAAATAATTGATTCCTTTATAGCAACAAACAATGATTTATTAATTTTACTTACTTCAATTGGCAGAATATTCAAATTCAGCTTATCCAATAAATATATAACTCCAACATCAAAACAAGCTCAAGGTACAATCCTCAGTAAACTTTTGCCTACAGAAAGTATTGTTTGTTCTTGCAAATGCAAAAGAGAAGAAAATCTTGTACTAGCAACTAAAAAAGGTATTTTTATGAGAATAAATGTGGAAGAAATATATGATGCTCATGAATCAAAACTAGGATATATAGATGAAAGATTAAAAATCAAAAATGATAGTCTGATCAAAATCTTCCCACAAAACAATTACTGTGAAATAGAGACAAATAAAGAAAGAGCAGCAAGGATGAATTTTTCAAAATTATCATTTATTTCTAAAAAATATATTTTTGATACTCAATTTTTAAATCTTGAAAAAGACGAATATATTAATAAAATTTCTCATTCAGAAAATTTATTAGACTAAGAAATATATTCTTTTTCTATCCAATTTAAATATTCTTCATTAACTGTCCCTGTTACATAAGAACCTGTAAAACAGCACATTTCTAAATCACTGATAGTACTATCATCGATTATTGATTTTCTAAGATTTTCAACACTTTGATAAACAAGAGAATCAACTTCCAATTGATTAGCAATATCTTTTATCGATCTATTATGAGCTATTAATTCATCTCTTGTTGGCATATTAATTCCATAAACATGTGGATATCGAACAGGAGGAGCAGCTGAAGTAAAAAAAACTTTATTAGCTCCTGCAAGTTTTGCCATTTGAACAATTTGTTTGGATGTTGTTCCTCTAACTATAGAATCATCAACAATTAAAACATTTTTATTTTTAAATTCTGTACTCATTGCATTTAACTTTTGCCTTACTGATTGTTTCCTTTTCTGTTGACCAGGCATAATAAAAGTTCTACCTACATATCTATTTTTAAAAAAACCCTCTCTATATTCAACTCCTAACTGTCTTGCAACTTGCATTGCTGCAGGTCGTGAAGAATCTGGGATTGGCATAACAACATCTATTTGACCATCCTTTATAGACTGTTTAATTGTTTCTGCTAAAAAATCTCCCATTTTTAAACGTGCCTTATAAACTGAAATTCCATTCATAATTGAATCTGGGCGAGCTAAATAAACATACTCAAATGCACATGGAAATAATTTTGGATTATCAAAACACTGCTTGGAAAAAAATTCACCATTATTTGTAATATAAATTGCTTCTCCAGGTCTTACATCTCTTACTATTTCATAATCATTATTTTCTAAGACTAAGGATTCACTTGCAACCATCCATTCATTTTTATTCTCTGATGAGATCCTTTTTCCAATAACTAATGGTCTTATTCCAAATGGGTCTCTGAAGGCTAATAACCCATGACCAGAAATTAAAGAAATGACAGCATAAGATCCTTGAATTCTTTTATGTAAGGAAGTCACAGCTTTAAAAATAAAATCAGGATCTAAATCTTTTTTATTATTAATTTGCTCTTGAAGCTCAGTCGCAAAAATATTCAATAACATTTCTGTATCACTTGATGAATTTGTATGTCGCCTATCAACACTAAATAATTGTTTTTCTAATTCTCTAGTATTTGTCAAATTACCATTATGAATTAAAACAATTCCATAAGGTGCATTTACATAAAAAGGCTGGGCCTCTTCAATACTTTCTGCAGATCCCTTAGTAGCATATCTCACATGACCTAAGCCAATCTTTCCTCGAAGATTTCTCATATCTCTTGTTCTATATGCAGTACTTACTTGACCTTTTGATTTATAAATATGGAACATGCTCTTATCCATGGTTACTATTCCAGTAGAATCTTGTCCTCGATGCTGCAAGAGTAAAAGACTATCGTATATTTGTTGATTAACATCTTCAGAAGATACAATTCCAACAATTCCGCACATAATCTAATTTTTAGTGAATATTGTTAACTTATTGATTTTTTTCATAATTAAAAATCACTTGTCATAGCATTATTAAATTTATCAGTTAATGTGCTCATTTTTAGATTACAAATTAGTTTATCCATATGTGTAATATTCAAATCTTGATTAGTGACTTTACCAATTTTTTTTATAAAAATTGAACTTTTAATATGATTTTGTTGGTTTTCTAAAAATTTTTGCCATAAATTATTCTTATTCTTATCTATTGAAAAAACAATTCTTGAACCTCCTTCACTAAATAACAAATTATCCATTCTACCTGATTCATCCAAAAATATATTTGCGCCTTTTGATGAAAGGATACAACACTCAGCTATAGATATAGCTAATCCTCCATCACTAACATCATGACACGAAGAAATTAAGCCGCTTAAGATAGCAAGTCTGACTATTTCTTGTATAAATTTTTCATCCTCCAAATTAATTTTTGGAGGTCTTCCCACAATATGTCCATGAAAATATTCTAAATAAGAGCTGGCAGCAAGAGTAGTTTCTGAAGATTTTGAACCAATCAACCAAATTTCATCATTAGTACACTTCCATCCAGACTTTATAGCATTTTCTGCATTATCAATAATTCCTACCATCCCAATAACAGGTGTGGGTTGAATAGGTGTAATAATTCCTTGATCATCCTTTGATTCGTTATATAGAGAAACATTGCCTCCTGTAACGGGTGTTTCTAGGATTTTACAAGCTTCTGAAATACCATTACAAGATGATGACAATTGCCAATATCCAATATCGTCTTCGGGTGAGGAGAAATTTAAATTATTTGTAATAGCTACAGGTAAAGCTCCTACACATGTTACATTTCTAGCTGATTCAGCAACTGCAGCAACACTTCCTCTATAAGGATCTAAAGCTACCCACCTATTATTACAATCAACTGAGGCGGCGATACCTTTATAAATTTGATTATGATTTTTTGTATCAAATTGACTTCTAAGTCGAATAACTGCAGCATCTGATTCTCCAGGTTTAAAAACAGTATTTAACTGAACTTGATAATCATACTGTTGAAAAACCCATTTTTTTGAGGCAATTGATGGATTAGATAATAAAAGAAGAACTATTTCAGACCAAGAAAAATCTTTTTTAAACTTTAAAGAATAGGAAGTTTCTTTTTTTAAAACAGGTAATTCATTCTCTTTCCATTTCCACTTTTTTTGGAGTGAAGAGGGAGGTTCTGAAATCACTTCATGAAGATTGATTGGAGTTTGATCCGATAATGCGGAGGTAGGTATTTGAGCAACTACTTGATTTTTATGAGATATTATTACTTCTTTTTTTTCTATTACATTACCAATAACATTTGCATATAGTCCCCACTTTTCAAATTCTGATTTAAGATTGTTTACTTTTTCTTCTTTGACAACTAACAACATTCTTTCCTGTGATTCAGATAATAAATATTGATAAGGTGTCATATCATCTTCTCTGGATGGAACTAAATCCAAATCAATAGCAATACCTAAACCGCCTTTAGAAGCCATTTCGGCAGTACTACACGTAATTCCAGCTGCTCCCATATCTTGTGCAGCTATTACATCACCTGATTTAAATGCCTCCAAACAAGCTTCTATTAAACTTTTCTCAAGAAAAGGATCGCCAACCTGAACCGCTGGCCTATCATCTAGAGAAGATGAAGTAAGTTCAGCACTTGCAAAACTTGCTCCACCAACACCATCTCTTCCTGTTGTATTACCAACATATAATACTGGAGCTCCAATGGTTTTCGCTCCAGAACAAACGATATTATCAGTTTCTAAAAGACCCAAAGCCATTACATTGACTAACGGATTACCTGTATAGCTTTTATCAAAATTAATTTCTCCGCCGACTGTTGGTACTCCTACACAATTACCATAATGAGAGATACCAGAGACTACTCCTTTTAATAAGGAAATATTTGAAGGATTATCTAAATTACCAAACCGTAGAGAATTAAGAACAGCGATAGGACGAGCTCCCATAGTAAAAATATCTCTTAAAATACCTCCCACCCCTGTGGCAGCACCCTGAAAAGGCTCAATAGCAGAGGGATGATTATGACTTTCTATTTTAAAAACTAATTTTTGATTATTTCCCACATCTATTACCCCAGCATTTTCACCAGGCCCTATAACAACATATTTACCAGTGGTTGGAAATTTTGATAATAGCGGTCTTGAATTTCTATAACAACAATGTTCAGACCACATAACTCCAAACATCCCTAATTCGGTTCTATTGGGTTTACGACCTAACCTTCTAATAATTTCTTGATAATCATCCTTCGATAAGTTTTCAACTTGTAAAGCATTCTCAATATCAAAGGCTAAAAAATCACGTGAATTAACCATTATTTAAATCCAGGGATCATCTTCTTTTTTCTTATTAGAAGATCTTAAATTAATATTATCAGAATAAAATTGTTTATCTTCTTTTCTATTAAAATTAAAAGTTTCATCAAAATCTAAGGGATCTTCATTTGGAGAATTATTATTTGGAAAATAAGATTCTTCTTCCTCCAACCAATCCTCTAGTTTATTAGCAGCTACATTTTTAATATCATCAACTCGATCAAATAACTTTTTACCTCTCTGCAAAAATTGATTTTTAAAACTTGATTTAACTAATGATAATTGCTCTAAAGACTCTAAGGAACAAAAAACCAATCCCGGTTGTTGATCTACGATAGTATCAATATTTAATCTCCATCTACTTGAACCAGGTATTTTAGGGTTAGACCTAGAAATCAAATAATACTTAATATTACCTGTTTTAAAGTCAAAAAGAAAATCTGCGATAACTCCAATTTTAGATCCTTTAGAATTTACTAAAGTAGCGAAAAGTAAATTGGGAAACCTATTTAATGTCTCCAAGTCTGAAATAGCAGGGCTACCCTTTATATAAATATCATTATCAATTATTTGTTTAACTTGATTTAATCTCCAAACATTTCTTTTTAAATTTAAATTTGAAGGTCTACTAAACCATCCTAAAATTCTATGAACAGGTGGATGCATCCAGACATTTTCACCAGAACCAAAGGAAAGATTAACATTAGCTTTAACATTATGACTTAATAAATCACTTAAAAGGTAATCTTTTGGTATTTTCAATTTAAGAACGAACTTGAACTGGCATAACTAAATATGTAAAAGATAATTTATTATCTTCAGGAACTAAAACAGCCGGAGTTGTAGGATTATTACATTTTAATAAAACATATTCAGATGATAGAACTTTTAATCCTTCAAGTAAATATTTAACATTGAAAGCTATTTCAATTTTTTCTCCGGAAAAAGAGACTGGTAAAGTTTCATTTGCATTTCCTATATCCTGGGCATCTGCGGTAATCAAAGCAAAGTTATCTTCGTTAACTTTAATTTTAACAACACTGCTTTGTTGATCAGCAAGAACAGCTATTCTTTCTAATGATTCAATAAATCTTCTTGTTTCGAATTTAAAAGTTTTGGAAAAAGAGTCTGGAATTAATTGAGAATAATTAGGATAATTACCTTCTAAAGTTCTTGTTGTAATTATTTGATTTGATGAGATAAAAACAACTTGACCTTTATCATAAAATAATTTAATTCTTTCCTCAGAGGTTTTTAAAGCAACTAATTTTTCTATTTCTCGTAAAGACCTCGTTGGTATAGTTACAGAAAAATCATCTTGAGATAAATCAGATGATTCTAAAGACTGAGATTGAGTCGTTTCATTATTTTCGTTACTCAATACAACAGCTAACCGATGACCATCAGTTGCCGCTGATTCAAGTATTTCTTTTTTAAATTTAAAATTCACCCCTGTAAGTAATTGTTTAGATTCATCATTACTACTTGAGAATAAAGTCATTTTTAAAGCTTTTAACAATAAATGAGGATTAACATCTAATGAAGTTCCGCTTTCAACAAAAGGAAGTTTAGGATAATCATCAGAAGCTAATCCTTTTAAATTAAAAGAACCTCTATCACTTTTTAGTAAAATATTATCTGAAAATTCTTGAACAATAATAGAAACAGGAGATTCATTAGGTAACTTATTTACAATTTCAGATAATAATTTTGAAGGGATTGTAATTGCTCCACTTTTATTCACTGAAGCATCAAAAGAAGTTTGAATACCTAAATTCAAATCAAATCCAGTTAAACTTACTTTTTTTGTCACTTCATCAGCTGTTATCAAAACATTTGCAAGTATTGGATGTGTAGGACGAGTAGCTACAGCTTTACTAACTAGCTGAATAGCATTATTTAACTCTCCTTGATTACAAACAATTTCCATCAACTTTTTTTTATTAATTACATACTAATTAGAAATTTAAGGAATTCAATTTAATAACAAAAAAAATTTAATCTTGACTAACTTCTAAATTCTTTTTTATTAAATTATTATTTATAGTAGTAGTAGGTGTTGTGGATTCTGTGGAGAAATAGCAAAAGTCTTGTGTCTTTGAAGAATAATCGATTATCAAGTTTGTGTAAAATTTTTTATTTTTAGGGAAAATAAAAACAGAATTAGATATTTCTAGAAATTTTTACACAAATAAAAATTTTTCTTATTGAATTTTTAACATTTTTTTAAAACCTTTAAGCTTTTTCCACATCCACTTTTCTGAATGGCATACCTAATAACCCAGTATTTTTGAAATATTAGTTAATGAT
>CESQ01050923.1_pt1 | contig 12165 bp, 14 predicted proteins | sample 361401 | NCBI WGS metagenome assembly CESQ01 (sample SAMEA2622119, study PRJEB7988) | marine metagenome | isolation source: saline water (ENVO:00002010), including | reverse complement strand
ACTGGAAAATACATTTAGCCAAAGAAAAAGGATTAAATATATCTGAAGACGAAGTTGAATTAACACCTAGCGATTTAGTAGAGTACAGAATAAAAGGTATTGGTGCTCAAATTTTTACTGAATTGAACTAGACGTACAACATAATAAGGCTAACGGCCATAATAATCATCCCAATGGTTACACCAATTATAGCATCACTAGGCTGTCCATAATCCTTTGCCACTGGAAGTAGCTCATTCAAAGCAACATAAACCATAATACCAGCACACAAAGCAAAAGAGATTCCAAAAAGCGCCTCATTGAAAACTGTTCTAAAAATTATAAAACCTATTAATGCTCCAAATGGCTCGGCCAAACCAGAAGCAAATGAAATCATGAAAGCCTTACTTTTACTTTTTGTTGCATAATAAATAGGTACAGCTACAGCTATTCCTTCAGGTATATTATGTACAGCAATTGCTGTTGCAAGTGTAAAACCAATTGTAGGGTCATAAACAGTGGCAGTAAATGTTGCGAATCCTTCAGGAAAGTTATGAATTGCAAGAGCTATTGCAGAAAATATACCAGTTTTAATAAGTATAGATTCATTTTTATCTTCTGACCTAGATATGAAATCAGCAATGGATTGATGATCGAATAATTGATCTATTAAAAGCATAATTAAAAGACCAATAACAAAACCAGTAACGCTCACAAGCTTACCAAAAGATGAACCATAAATTAACATTAAAGATTCAAACGATAATTGCATCATCTCCATGAAAGATACATATATCATTATTCCAGCAGATAAACCTAAAGCAATTGCAAGGAATCTTTTACTCATATTTTTTGTAAAAAGAGCTATCAGACTTCCAATTCCAGTACTTAACCCAGCAAAAGTTGCTAAAGCAAATCCTAAATAAATATTATTTAATTCCATAATTTTTTTTTACTTAATTTTAAGGAGTCCAATATAGAAAAGATAGGGGAATGTATAAAATGAAAACTTTATTAATAATTATTATAATATTTATAAGCTTTGTAAAAGGATCAGATAATATGAAGACAGTTGAATACTTAGATATCGAAAAATTTATGGGTAAATGGTATGTTATTGCGATAGTACCAAATATGATAGAGCAAGGAGCCGAAAATTCATCTGATATATATAAATTAAATGACGATGGCACAATTGATATTACTTATGATGCAATCAAAGACGGTAATAAAAGACAGATAAAGCAAAAAGGTACTATCATTGATAAAAAAACTAACGCAGATTGGACAATTCAAATGAGGAAACCCTTTATTCCATTCATGAAATTTGCTTTTAAAGTTGTTTATTTAGACGAGGGATATGAATACATGGCAGTTGGTTATCCTAAGAATACAATGGGGTGGATAATGGGAAGAAAGCCGTCAGTCACTGATGAAAAATATGATGAGATAATTAATGAATTAAAAAAGGTTGGGTATTCAAGAAATCAATTTGAATTTGTAAAACATAATTAATGTTGATGATCAATACCCATTAAATTAAAAGCCAAATAAAGTACTCCCACCAAAATAATTAATAATGCTGCTATTAAGTTGGTGTTAAATCTACTATTTATGTTGTTGAGTTTTTCTGAAAATTGATCCTTAAAAAATAAAAATAAAGTCATGATTCCAATCAAAGTCAAAGCAATACCTAAAACATAAATAAAAATTGAACTGTATAGAGTATAATTATCTTGGGAAAATTTTGTCGAAGCGATTAAAAGGACCGCGATAGCAGAAGGACAAGGGATTAAGCCTGCAACCATCCCAGTCATAATAGGACTAGCAAATTTTGCATCATTGAAGTGAAAATGCATGGGGTCTTCACAGTCTTGTTCATCTTCATGTCTAATTTCTTTTGATGATCTATGTAAAAGATAAACTCCTAAAAAAATTATTAAAAATGGTCCTAAAACTTCCAAGAAAGGGAAATACTCTCCACCTTCTTTCAGTAAAAAAGCGATTAAAGAAAATAAAAAAAAGTGGGTCATAATTAATCCACTAATAAGTTTCACTGAACCAAAGGCTCCGATAGATCCACCACTTAAATATGCTAAGATCAGAGTTTTACCATGTCCAGGCTCTAGAGCATGAAACATTCCTAAAATAAATATTACGCTATAGGTAAAATTATTACTTAAGATTAATTCAAGGCTTTGTATAAACTCATTCATTATTTTTTGGTATTGGATCATAACCACTTCCACCCCATGGATGGCAACGAAATATCCGACATAAAGATAAGAAAGAGCCTCTTAAAAACCCCCATTCTTTTAAAGCTGAAATACAATACTCAGAACATGTTGGTTGAAAACGACAATTATTTCCAAGTAGAGGTGAAATTAATTTTTGGTATAATTTTATTATTTTTGTAAAAAAGGAAATGAAAAAATTATTTATCATCTTCAAAGTCTTTGTAGAGCATGCTTGTTTGTATATCTTTATTTCCTTGATATTTGCCACTTTTGTAGGGTTCATGATTTCCCTCAACTGAATGATAAAAAATTTGACAAATTTCTACGGATGGATAGATTTTAATTGGCTGTACACAAAAAATTTCAAGTGTCCAATAACCTTTAAAGCCTACATCACCAAATCCAGCTGTTACATGAACAAATAGACCTAATCTACCTACCGATGATCTACCTTCAAGCATTGGGACAAGATTATGAGTTTCTGTATACTCTACAGTTCTTCCTAAGTATAATTTCCTACTATCTAGCAGTAAGCCTTTCTCAGGAATAATAATTTTTGAAGCAGGATTATCTTTTTTCATATCTAATGGTGATTTATCATAAACCATTAGTTCGTTGTGTAATGTTAAATTATAACTATTGGGATTAATTTTTTTCTCATCAAATGGATCAATAATTATATCTTTATCTCTGCGTTTTAATATTTCTTTTCCTGATAAAATCATAAGCTGTATAGGTTATATAATTTTTTTTATGTTACAAAGTATTTTTTGTATCTTTCACTATGGATTTATTAACATGGTGGCAAACTCTTCCCTCAAAAATGGATCCTGTTCTAATATCGATTGGTCCTTTGTCAATTTATTGGTATTCAACAATGTATCTAGTGGCCTTTGCCGTAGTGTATTTTATATGCAGTAAAAAAATTAAGAATGGGGATTTTACAGTTATAAATTTAGATCAATTTGAAGATCTACTTACATGGTGTTTTATTGGTTTATTGATAGGCGCTAGACTTGGTTATGTAATATTTTATAATTATGAATATTATTTATCGCATCCATTTGAAATTCTTCTTCCTTTTGCATACAAAAATGGTGGTTGGGTTTTTACAGGTATAGCTGGGATGTCCTATCACGGTGGAGTAATTGGAGTTGTAACTGCAATTTGGCTTTTTAGCAGAAGAATTAATTTACATTTATTTGTTTTAGCAGATTTTCTTACTGCAGCTATCCCTCTTGGATATTTTTTTGGTAGAATTGGTAATTTTATTAACGGTGAATTATACGGAAGATCCACTGACTCATTGATTGGTATGTTCTTTCCAAACGCACCAGGTCAACTTTTAAGACACCCTTCACAACTTTATGAAGCTTTTTTTGAAGGAATAATCCTTTATTATGTTATAAAATTATCAAACAATAAAAGCCTAGGTTTTAACAGCGGAATGTATGTTTTTGGATATGCTTTTTTTAGATTTTTTATAGAGTTTTTCAGACAACCTGACTCTCATTTAGGGTTTATATTGCTAAAATTAAGTATGGGTCAAATCTTATGTATTATCATGATGATGAGCGGAATATACATTTGGTACGTTGGAAAAAAAGAAAGTTCTAAAATTTAAACTTGAATGTTGGCTCATTAATAGTCATTGTAGCTGACTGAACCTTTGATTGACCATAAACGTTCATAATATTTCGTTGCTTTGTATACATATCCATAAAAATAGAGTTCAAGATTGCAACATTTGACGATGAACTAAATTGTTCAATTTCTAAAAAGAATAAAGTGAAATCACCATCAATCTTTTTTCCAATGTATTTCCAGTAATAATCTTGGATAATAAAATTATCTGAAAAATAATCAATCAAGAATTCATCGATTTCTTCTTTTTCGTTATCTGATCCCAAGTTAGCTAAGTTAAAATCAGCTTTTTTTAGTAAAGCTTCAACATCATGCGTAAATGTTTGAATTGTAATTTCTAGATTTTTTTGGCTATCTCCTAAACGCACCTCAGTTGTTGTCAAAAAGAACTGATGGCTAAATAATATTGTATTTAGCAAAATTATTTTGAAAAATAATTTATACATCTTTTAAATTACTATTTCTATTTGCCTTCTCTCTGCTTAGCTCGCTGCATTGGATTAGATCCACCGTACCAAGTTGTACTATCATATTTATAAATATCGAACAGCGTTGGTTCATTTTTTGGTGGCCAATGATTATTGTCTCTAAAAGTATCAGCTGTTTCCCTAAATGGGTCTAAAGTAAAACTGACAACCTTTTTTTCAGTCTTAAATACTTTTGAAACTTCAGGTCTATTAAATCTCCAAATTTCAACTGGAATTCTGGTAACTTCAGTTGAACCATCTTCATATGTCATTTCTATAATTAACGGCATAACTAATCCACCATGATTCTTAAATTTTATCTTATAAAAATGGTCATTTCGCTTTGCCAGCTTTCTTTCATTATCAGATAGCTCATCAAGCAATTGTTCATATTGACTCTTTCCGCTCATTTTTTCCATTATTTTTTCTTTCATTTCATCGGAAAGTTCCGCATCATTGAGCATTGTTTCATATCTTCTACGCTCACTGCTGTCAGTAATGTCTGCAAATTCATCGTATGAATCATAAAAATCTTTAGTTTTAGGATCTTTGTCTGTAACAGTTTGTTTAATATCTTTCTCATCTAAGATAGCAGCATAATATTTTTTACTTTCTTTATCCTTCTTTTCTGCCGCTCTTTTCTTTTTTGGATCAATTTCTAATTGAAACCACTCTACTTCTTCAATTGATAAGTCAACATGATCATTAGTAAAAAACCACCCTCTCCAAAACCAATCTAAATCAACACCGGATGCGTTTTCCATGATCCTAAAGAAGTCAGATGGTGTTGGATGTTTAAACATCCAAGTCTTTGAATATTCTTTAAAAGCAAAATCAAATAGTTCTCTTCCCATTATAGTATCTCTTAGAATATTTAATGCTACTGTTGGTTTTCCATAAGCATTTGCTCCAAACTGATAAATCGATTCAGAGTTTGTCATAATTGGCATAATATTTGACTTATTTCCTCGCATATATCTTACAATATAATCTTGATTATTTCTTGGATGAAAGAGCTCTGAATCCCACGCTCTACCAGCTAAATCATCCATGAAAGAATTTAAACCTTCATCCATCCAAGTCCATTGTCTCTCATCAGAATTAACAATCATTGGAAACCAGAAATGACCAACCTCATGTATAATTACCCCAATTAATCCTCTTTTTGTATTTTCAGAATAAGTACCGTCCTCTTCTGGTCTATATCCATTGAATGTTACCATGGGATATTCCATTCCCATTCTATCAATATGAGCAGATATAGCAACAGGGTATGGATAGTCAAATGTGTATTCTGAATAGAATTCAACTGTATGTGCAACAGCTTTAGTTGAATATTGTCCCCATAGTGGATTCGCTTCATTTGGATAATAAGACATGGCCATTACTGTATTATCACCGACTTCTACTCCAATAGCATCCCATATATATCTTCTTGAAGCAGCAAATGCGTAGTCACGAACATTTTCCGCTTTAAAGTGCCAAGTCTTCTGTCTACTAGTTTTTGATTCAAGGTTATCTAAAGCTTCTTGATCCGTAACAATTAGAACAGGCTCTTTAGCAGTTTTTGCTTTTTCTAATCTTTTGATTTGCTCATCAGATAATACCTCTTCTGGATTTTGTAATACTCCGGTTGCACCAACAACAAAATCTTCTGGTACAGTAATTTTTACATCGTAATCTCCAAAAATTAATGTGAATTCTCCACGACCAAGGAATTGTTTATTCTGCCATCCATAAACATCATTGTACATGCACATTCTTGGAAAGAATTGAGCTATTGTATAAATATAATTATCATCTTCTTCGAAATACTCGTATCCAGATCTTCCACCGTCACGAATATGGTCATTAATGTTATACCACCACTTAATCTTGAATGTATATGTTTCGCCAGGTTGAATTGGTTCAGGGACATCAATACGCATCATTGTTTTATTAATTGTAAATGGAACGTTCTTATTTTTTTCATCTTTTACATGTTGAATTTTAAATCCACCATCAAAATCACGATAAAAATTTTCAAATGTTCTTGATGATACTGTACTTCCAATAACCATTTTTTCATTTCCACGCTGAGCTGATAGATCACCGGTAGATTGAATTTTATAAGAATCTGAATCTAGAGCTCTAACATTTTGTGTTAGCTCCATCCAAAGGTAGTTCAAAGCATCAGGAGAGTTATTATAGAAAGTAACTGTTTCATCTCCGTATAATCTTTGCTTATTATCATCAATACGAAGTTTCATATCATAATCAGCTTCTACTTGCCAATACTCATGTCCTGGATATCCAGCTGCTGTTCGATATGTGTTTGGTGTAGTGATATCTTCGTTAAGTTGTTTGAAACGATCTAAATTTATTTGATAAGAATTAAAATGTTTGTTTTCTTCAAGTTCGACTGCATCTTGTGAAAAAGAAAAAGTTATAATAAAAGCTAATAGTATAATTTTTTTAATCATTAATATCTCCTTTAAGTCTTCAATCTAATAATGTAAGTATCAAATAATGATGTTGTAAATAAAAAAAAGATGTTATCTTTATTGTCTAAGGAGAAAAAATTATGGTTAAAAAAATATTATTTATTCAAAATAGGACTGCTATAAAACGATCCAATTTCTTTGATCATTGGGAAAATATTCATGCTCCACATATGGTTAAAGTTCTTAAACCAAAAAAGTATGTTTTAACATTTTTTGAAGACGACATCGAAAATGGTTGTTGTGGGATGGCAGAACTTTGGTTCGAAAATGAGCAAGAATACCTAGATGCAATGGAAAGAAGAAAAACTGAATATGGCTCTTCTGATAATTGGCATGATGTAGCAAAAGCATGGCCAGACCCTGATCGCTACGAATACACTGGAAGAGAAATTAAAATAATTGATAATACCTAATGACATCTCAAAGAGTTTATTTTATTGGTATGGCAGGTTTTCTTGTTATCTATATCCTATTTATGATAAGACAACCCAATGTTTCCTTTAAAAATGGAGATATTCTTTTTCAAGATCTTGATTGTGGAGCGCCATGTGAAGCAATTGAAGCGGTTACTCAAGGTTACAATGGTTCGCAGTTATCTCATTGTGCAATAATAACAAAAGCAGGATCAAGTTTTAGCAATACAATTGTAGCAGAAGCAATTGGAGAAAAAGTTACTACCATAACACTTGAAGAATTTCTAAATAGAAGCAATAAAGTTCTTGTTGGTAGATTAAAAAAAGAACATTCACAATTAATTCCAGATGTAATTAAACACATTGAAGAAAATTTGATTGGAAAACCATATGACTTTATTTTTGATATCACAGATGATACGTATTATTGTTCTGAAATCATTTATGAAGGATTGCAAGCTGCAGATAATAATCAAGAAATCATGCAACTTTATCCAATGACTTTCAATAAACCTGGTACAAATACTCCGTTCATTCACTGGATTAATTATTATGAAGAATTAAACCATGAAATACCTGAAGGAGAATTAGGTTTGAACCCTGGAGGAATGTCAAGATCAGAATCAGTTGATATCATTTATGTTTTTGAAAAACCTGAGGGCATGAATTAAATCTACAAAGTTGATACTGTTTTGAGATATATACACTCTTCACAATTTTCATTACTTTTTGGGATTTCTTTTTTTTGTAAACATTCGTAAATATCATCAACCATCGGATCTATCCAAGATGTATCTAAATTAAATGGTACAAGAGTTCTTCTAAAATACATTTCTCTACCAAGATGAGGCTTACTAGCATCTCCATTGTAATACATTAAATATCCAGTTATAGATACGTCAAAATTATTTTTTTGCAATAACCAACTATATATCTCAAGCTGTCTTTTATACGATTCTCCATTATTATAAACATCTGAAGTAGTGAGGATATCAGCTTTTTTTGCTGTGGCTTTAAAATCAACTACAACCAACTTATCTTCTTCATCAATCATAATATCATCTACACCACCATAAATTAGAAAGTTGTGCTTCTCATCATTGAATTGAATACCAGTAAATGTATGTTGCCATTTTTCAATATCTTCATGTTGAAATGGTTTTATATTAAGCCCATTCTCTTTAAAAATACCATGTGGCCTATCCTTTGATCGACAATAATCCATTTCCTTTTTTAATAAATCATCAACAGCACTATTAATTGCCCATCCTGGCATTGGCGGTTTTCTTAAACCAATTTTAGCGTCTTTATAAAAACAGGTTGGACAATTAAAGTAGAGCTCTATTTTAGATCTACTTATTTTGAAAGTTCTTTCGGGGTTGTAACGCCAATTTTCACCCACTATCGGATTATAACTATAAGCCATGTGTACTAATCTACATCAAGTGGATCAAAATCGCCAGACCATGCTAAACATTTTTGATCTTTAATTGCTATTCTAGATATAATATCTAAATCTTTGTCAGAAATATGAAAATGATCTAAACATAAATTTTCTTTGAGCCTATCGTATTTCACAGATTTTGGTAATACTGGATAGCCTAACTGAATTGCCCATTTTAAAAATAGCTGGGGTACTGATACATTATAATTATCTGCTATATTTTGACAAGGCATAGATCCAGATTTCATATCTTCAGGTTTACCATTCCATCTTGAACCTTCTCTCCAATTTGGAATTGGAGCTAGCGTAGAATATGCTATAGGTAAAATCTGATTCTTTTGCATATAATTGTCCAATGTTTCTGGTATTATATGCCAAGGATGAATTTCTATTTGATTTGCGGCAGGCATTTCTAATTTTGCATTTTCAATCTCTTCAATGTGCTTAACATTGTAATTTGAAACACCAATATTTAATACCTTACCTTGCTTTTTAAGCTCAACCATTGCTTCCCAAAGTTCAATTCTATTTTCTTTCGCAAATGGATTATGAATTAAATATAAATCTATCTCATCAACTTGAAGTAATTTTAAGCTTTTTTCGCAGGCTTTAATTGCACCGTCAAAAGTTTGAAAAGGCTCTTCTTGATTATACATGCCAGGCCACATTTTTGTAGTAATAAAAATATTTTCTCTTTTGGTGGAAGATGATGCTATTGCTCTACCAATACCTTCTTCGTTTTGATAAACCTCAGCTGTATCTATATGCTTGTAGCCTAAATTGAGACAATCTTCAACAATTTTACCAACATCCTCGTTTGGTATCAACCAGGTGCCAAGACCGATCATAGGCATTTTTAATTTACTCATTTTTTTTCCTTCAAGATTTTCTCTATTATACATTTTTTTTTCAGTATTTGCCCACTTTTTTTGTAAAGACCTATTACCAAAAATATATTTTGGCTCATAAGGACACTTCATGCATCCATTGCCACAACACATGTCCTGATCTGCTAAAAATTTACTACTTAACATCTTCTACAACTTCTATCCAACCGCTAATCCATTTTTTTTTGTTTTTAAGATCTGAAAAGCTTGCGAAGATTTTAATTTTCTTATCGCAAACAGAAAACATTTCAACTTTTTTATCTTTTTTAAAAATATTTACAACCTCATAATGACGCCAGCCATTAATTTTTTGCACAGCTGTCCATTTGGAGTTTTCAAGATGATTCATATTTTTGAGATTATTTTTTAACTACTCTATTAATTTACCAGAATAGTTTTTTATTTCTTTAGTGTCATCAATTGCTTTTTCAAGCTCATCTGATAATTTTTCTATAGGATTGCTTTCAATCACTAGTTTCTCATCGTCTAATTTTGATAAATAATTAACATTCTGACTCTCTTCAATATTTTCAAAATCACTACGCTGATGAGCACCTCTACTTTCTTTTCTCTCAATAGCTGATAAAATAGTTGATTCTGCTGAGAGGATTGATGCTTCTAAATCAAAAGCTATCATTAGGTCTTCAAAACCTTCTGAATCAGGCCTCACATCAACAGTTGGTAGTAAGCTTTTAAGATTATTTATTTTATCAATACCGGCGTTAAGTCTTTTTTCTGATCTAACTACTCCACAATGCTCCCACATTATATTTCTTAAATCTCGCTGTAATGGGCGGACAACATTTTTACCATTCTTAATAAATGAATTAATCTTATCATGCGCATTGTCTATAGCTTTTTTTGATCTGTATTGAATATCTAAATTGATAGATCTATCGGCTGCATGAGATCCTGCGCGTTTACCGAAAACAAGAATTTCGGCAAGGGAGTTACCTCCTAACCTATTAGCTCCGTGTAATCCACCAGTGACTTCTCCTGCAGCATAAAGTCCTTGAATACCCGTAGTATGGTTGTCAGGATCAACCTTAATTCCACCCATTGAGTAGTGAGCTGTTGGCGCTACTTCCATTGGAGACTTTGAAATATCGATCATTAATGTATCAAGAAATTGACGATACATTCGTGGAAGTTTCTCAATAATAAAATCTTTTGATTTATGACTGATATCAAGGAATACACCACCATTTTCAGTTGCTCTCCCCTCAATTATTTCAGTATAATTGGCCATTGCAACTCTATCTCTTGTTGATAGCTCCATTCTTTCGCTATCATATTTTGACATAAATCTTTCTCCATTAGAATTTACTAAATGACCACCTTCGCCACGAACAGCTTCAGTTACCAAAGTACCTGCAATATTTTCTGGAATAACCATTCCTGTTGGATGAAATTGTACTAATTCCATATCTTGTAATGTACATCCAGCTTTTAAACCAAGGTAAAATCCATCTCCTGTATTTTCATCTCTTCTTGACGAACTTTTTCTCCAAATTCTTGTATGTCCACCAGCTGCGAGAATAACAGAATCAGCTAGAAATACAGTTCTTTCACCATTTTTTATATCAAACGTCATAGCTCCAAAACAAATTCCATCATTAACCAAAAGTTCAGTTACATATTGTGAATCGTGAACAGGGATTTTCATCTCATCCGCTTTCTTAATTAATGTCATAAGAATTGACCTGCCAGTGTAATCACCTGAGTAGCAAGTTCTACGATATGTATGAGCACCAAAAAATCTTTGGTCAATCTTTCCATTTTCAAGCTTAACGAAATTAGCTCCCCATCTATCAATTTCTTCTACAATTTCTGGTGATTCTTTTGCCATAAGCTCAACAGTTCTTGGTTCAGACAAATTATAACCTTCAATCATTGTGTCTGCAAAATGCTGCTTCCAATTATCTTCTTTGTCGACGTTTCCAAAGGCAGCATTGATTCCCCCAGCTGCTAATACTGTATGTACATCGCCCTTTGCTCTTTTACCGATTACAACTACATCAACACCCTTGCTTTTAGCTTCAATAGCGGCTCTTAGGCCAGCTCCACCGCTGCCAATTACAAGAACATTTGATATGTGCGTATTATGCTTATTTGACATTAATCCCCCGAAAAATGTGATACCAATTTTATATTATAAAAAATTTTAAACAAAATATTTTCGTAAAAATTTTTAATAGTATGATATTTTTTTAGTAGATGTATCAAAATGAACCTTTAAATCATAAACCTCTGAAAGAATATCTTCTTTAAAAACTTCTTTCGGAGATCCAAATGCATGTATTTTACCCTCTTTAATTAATGCGACCTTATCTGAGAAATGATAAGCTAGGTTTAAATCGTGCAATATAATAAAGACTCCGAATCCTTCGTTTGCTTTATTCTTTAAAATATTTATTAACTGTAACTCATGAGATATATCAAGATTAGCAGTTGGTTCATCAAGCATTATATATCTTGAAGTTGTTTTAAAATCTTTATTATACATTTGAATTAATGTTCTAGCAAAATGGACTTTTCTTTTTTCTCCGCCTGAAAGCTTATTGAAACTTTTTTCAAATAGATGGGATATTTTACATTCTTCACCAACTTT
>CESQ01031209.1_pt1 | contig 12165 bp, 6 predicted proteins | sample 361401 | NCBI WGS metagenome assembly CESQ01 (sample SAMEA2622119, study PRJEB7988) | marine metagenome | isolation source: saline water (ENVO:00002010), including | reverse complement strand
GCTTTTAGGAAATAAAAGAATAAATGGGTTCATCACATTTTGCTGATGAACCCATTTAAGCTAATAATTAAATTTTTTTAGATATTTATTTAAAGCAAGTTAAGTAACTATAAATTTTATTTGCAAAATTCAAAATAAAATGAATCAAAATATTTAAGAATTAAGTTGATAGGTCTTAACAATCCTCTAGAACTCAAATTGCCTTTAAAAACCGCAGTAGGCACTCCCACAAGCTGACCTTGTTCATTATAAGCTCCACCACCAGAGTTACCAGATGAAATTGTAGAAGACAATGATATCCAAGCTTTTTCTGACAGGCCGCTTTCTGCATCAAATCCAGACACAAAGCCCTGGCTTATATCTATTCTTCCAGGAGAATCAAAATTTACCCACCTAACATCTGGATAACCCCAAATTAACAAGTCATCTCCAAGAGAAATCGTATCTGAGTCACCTATGCACATATTTCTAAAAGTTTTTTGCAGACTGGTACCATCGAAAGTAGCTATAATTTCTAGAATTGCAATATCAAGACTTATATTTGACTCTACTATTTCAGCAATAAATTTAGGCTCAGGATCTTTCTCTCCAGACTCAGACGTAAGTATGACTATATAATCATTACAATTTGTCCCGTCGTCAGAAATTACATGTTCATTTGTCAAAATAAAACCAAGCTTGGAAACTAATGTGCCTGAACCCATATACCCACAATCAGGTAAAGCCACCATAACTGTAGAACTTAGAGGATTGAGGCTATTTCTATTATTTTGTTGCTGAGGTTTAACAGTTGTCTCCGTAACTTTAGCTACTGTTGTTTCAGGTGTTGTTTCAGGTGTTGTTGAGGTGGTGCTATTAGAAGATGTGATACTGGTTGTGCTTTCAGACAGGGGAGGAGTGGTTTCGTTATTCACATTTGTTCTAAGAGAGTAATTTACAAAATAAATAATTACTAAACCAGTAAATATTCCACTAAAAATTAGCAAGTGTTTTAATGTAAATTGATCAATAACTGAAGTTAATTTAGAAATTAAACTTTCTGAATATTCAAATTCTTCTGATCTTTCTTCTTCATCATCAAGGAAATCATCATCTAAGAAATCATCATCAAGGAAATCATCATTTAAGAAACTGTCTTTTCCCATAGTCCCCTAACCACAGCTGTCAAAGTCTTGATTGAGAGCTCTCATACTAGAATTCACATAATAACTCCAGTAACCATAGACCCTTAGAGCTTTACATGATTTATATACCCCAATATTACCAGCCATATCCTCGACTTCTAATTCCAGTCTATACCATCCAACATTATTCTCATTTAAGTTAAAGTCATCTTTTTGACTATAACTTACATAAGATGGAAAATCGCTTGAAAAGAGCCGCATTCTATTAGAGCAGAAAAGTTCGTATCCTCTATCGAGCTGTCGTCCACCTGAAAAATTAACTTCACAAGTATGGATTGTTGAACCAAATTCATTTGAAATCAATTTATAGGTATATCTCAGTATTTTGTCATTATTTTGTAATTGAGTAGTTGCTGCAAAATACCTATAGTATCCGTCATATACATCCATTTCTAGTGGGGTAAGAACAACAGTACCAAATGGGCCAGGTGCTGAACGATCAGGAACAAAAATAGAGAATTCACATTGAGCTAACACATTTTGTCCGCGTTCATTTAGAACATAGAATTCAACTAAGCCATTCTGAAGATCACTTCTTTTTGGAATAATAATATCTATTAAATAATTATTAGATAGATCTTTTTGGGGTAGCTCTATGTTTGGATTAGATTCTAGAAACACCTCTTCACTTAGAGAACCATTAAAAAAGGTTTTAATTCTTATAGAGGTTATTTTAGATGAAGGAGCAGAAACATTAAAAGGTATTGAAATTGTAACATTATCTTCTGTAGAGTTAGGACAGTTTTCAATATTAAGCGTAGGAGGATAAGGAACAGTAGTAGTTGTAGTGGTAGTAGTTGTAGTAGTTGTAGTTGAAAAAAATAGATTTAAATTATCTACGAATGATTGCACTAATTTATTCACATCTAATAAGTGGCAACAATCAAAACTATTTGTTTTTTTACTAAATTCCCCATTACTTTTTAGGTTTACCTTATACGCATCATTGCTAATTTGTAGATACTTAAAATCACTAACACCAACGCCTTTCTTACAAGAGTTTGAACTTAATTGAAAATCTTCAGATAGTTGATTTATTAAAACATTTTCAACCGTGTAAATGGTAGATCTACAATTGTTAAATATTAGTTGTATTTTTTTTACTTTTGTACCCGAAAAAGTACCTGAAGTAATGTCCTGACTATGTTTTATAGAGTTGTCTTTCAGATTGTCAAAAGAGTAAACCATTGGCCACTGTTCAATTTCTTCCACCGTATCTGAATTAAATCCCTTAATGTTAGACAACTTTGTTGTAGTAGTTTGAATATCATTAGCTGTTGCAATATCGGTAGTTTCAGCAGGTTGTTGACTATCATTACTTACTTGTGTTTCGGTTGAGTTTTCTTCAGAAAAGTCAATTTCTCCAGTTAGGCACTTATTAATCAATTCCTCGAATTGACTTAGATCTATTTCATCATTAATCCACTTTTCATAGTCTCCTTCACTTAAGGTTTTTGTAACACATTCGTCATATGTGTAACCACTACTCTCAGAGGTTGTTGTAGAACAAAATGAAAATACTAGTGAGAAAATAGATATTAATAATAATTTCTTGGAAAAATTTATACAACTAGTCAATTTATATCATGATATAATATCGAAAATGATAAAGTCAATCAAAATATTCGCCCTTATAATGATTTTTCTTACATCTCAGTTTTTATATATTTCATATTCCTATGCTAATGAGGAAACAGAAGAGCTTATTCATTTAGTAGTCTTAGCTGATATTAGCGGAAGCTTACAAACTACTGACACTAAAGAACTTCAGCAGCTAATTAACAAGATTCCATCATTTCTTGACAATGATAAACTAAATAGGAGCAGACTTTCAATTATTGCATTTTCTTCAGAGGCTGTTCAAATTTGCGAAACCAAAGAAGTAAAAGAATTAAAGACTACTGATGGAAGTAAATTTTTTCGTGATTGTACAAACAAGATACAATCTTCTAGAAATGACAATCCGCAAAAAAATAATAGAGTTGAAAATGTTGGAATAGATACAAACCAAATAAAAGCTTTTGAACAGGGACTTGACGTAATATCTAACGATACAGAAAACTACGTACCTGTATTTTTACTCTTGACTGATGGTGCATTAGATCCTAAAGGTACGGGTCCCGGGTCAAACGATGCTGATACTGAGTACGAGAGAGGATATTTGAATACTGCTCCAGAGATGATAGAAAATAACGTACAACTATTTATATTTGGTTTTGGCAATGCAAAGGCAAGTGATTTAAATACATGGCTAGGCTTTAGTGCAGAAAGAAGAGCATGTCAGGAAGAAAATCCAGACCGAGTATATTTAAATGAAGAAAATAGAACTGTAAGTCAACTTTTAGCAAGTATAAATATTGCGATGAAACAAGTTACATGCGGCGAGTCAAAAGAGCTTGTTATATTACAACCGGGCGAACCATATGTCTTTTATGTTTCTGACTTAGCCGAATCTATAGAAATGAAAATTAATCTTAATGGAGTTGACGGAGTTCAGCCTGTTATTACAAACTCAAGTGGACAAGTTTTAGGTGAAAATAACTTTGATGAAGAATGCGAAGATCTTTACGTATTTTGCTACCAAGAATCAAACCCAGTTAAAGGAGATTGGTCTGCAACTACAGAAATATTTGATCAAAGCACAGCTACGGGCAATTCAATAATTGCTATGGAAAAAAGTTTTTATGGAACATTTAAAATAAAAAGTGACTGCACAACAAATACTCTAAAAGAAGGGATAGATCAGTGTACTTTGGAATTAGTTTCAAGTAGACCTAATGCTACTGATCTTGATCTTGCAATAGACAAAGTAGTATTCAGTGCAAAATTTCTTAATTCAGGACTTGAGGAAGAAATCGAATTCTTAAACAATCAATTAACTGTAAATGCATTTGAAGGAAAAAATTTCAATCCTGGTTTAAATGAATTAATTCTCCAACCAATAACAGACGAATTCAGTATAAATGAACAATTTAAATGGTTGCAGTATTCATCTTCAAAACAGTGGAGTTTTGAAGTTATTTCAGTCACCACCACAACCATAGAGACTACAGAAGAAGTAACAATTGTTGAAGAGGAGGAAAATTTTCCATGGTTGCTATTAATTGCACCCCTTCTTTTACTGTTGGTATTTTTATATCTTGCTTCACGAAAAAGAGATTTACCATTTGGAAACTTAGAGTACTACAACAGATCTAGTCAAATGATTGGAAGGTTAAATATAGGAGATATTGTAAAAGAAGAATATTTTGAAGTCACATTAACGGATGACACAATTAAATTAGAAAATATTGATGATAAAAAAGATGCAAATCTTATACTTTCTTCGAATGAATCTTTTGGAATCGAAATATTCACAGACAGAGACAGGACATCAGAAGAGGTTAAATTAACTTATACCAATCTTGAGGGTAAAAAACTAGAGGAAAAAGGTTATCCCGATGTTGAAATACATATATCTGATGAATTTAAAATTAAATTTATTGCAGATGAAGTACAAAATGAATACAATCTAAACATTGAAGAAGAAGGCGATTTTTCAGACTTCGAATTTGACGACTAAGGAGTAAGTTTTAAATTATGAGTTTAGAAATAAACCAACGGTTACTCTTTGTAGGTCTCGGTGGTACTGGTATAAACGCAGCTATCGAACTGGAGTCAATGCTTCGTAAAGAAATGTGTGGTCCAGACGGAACAGCGTTAGTTAAAGACTATCCACACCTAGGACTTAGACCTTTTGAGCTTCCAAGACACATTCAAACAATTTTGATCGATACTGATGATTCTGCAGTTAAAAAACATAAATCTGCTGCTGGTATAGATAATGATGATGTTTACTACTCTACATCAACTTTAATCACGGACCTATCAGTAAACAGTTCTTATAAAGTGGTAGCTAGTGGATTAAGAGCGCAGATGCCTGAGAGTGTAAAAGATTGGCTGCCATCATCTGATTCAGAACCTAACGTGTCTCCAATTTCTGCAGGTGCGGGACAATACCCACTGGTTGGTAGAGCTTCTCTTTTTAGCGCCTTGCAACCGAATGCAGAAGCTTTTTTATCAAATTTTGACCAAGCAATTGAAAGAATTTCTAAATCCAGTGAAGAACTAAGTGCTTTAGCAGGAAATGCCTCTGTAGCACAAGAGATGTATGTTTATGTTGCATTTTCGATTGCTGGAGGTACCGGAACTGGAATTTATTACGATATATTACATTTGTTAGAAGAAAAAATAAGAAGAGAGATGCCCTCTTTAACGCTATACATGTTCCCATTAGTATTAATGCCCCAAGCCTTCGAAGATAACCAGCTTCCTGACGCATATAAGTATTCAAAAATTAATGGTGGCTTTGCAATTTCAGATTTAGCACAGTTGATTGATCATCAAAACGCTCCTTCTGTGGGCACAGAAAGACAATTTACACAAAATTACCCTGGAGATTTAAGTATTTCTATGGGAGGATCCCAAGAGAAAAGACCAGTACCTTTAGCTTTCACATTTACAAAAGGTCCAAATGCAGATTTAGATGATATGTACAAATCAGTTGCAGCTTTTTGTTTATCAAATATTGGCGGTGAGTTAATTGAAAAGAAAAATGAAAAATTAACATTTTTTGCAGATTTAATAAACAGAGAAACTATAAGGCAAGATGATATTGCTGGACCAGGATTAAGACCATTAGTACCCGCTGTTGCTGCAAGGCTTTCAATACCAGTAGAAAGAATTAGTAGCCTTGTCTCAGGATATTTTGTTACATCAGCTATAGAAGAATCAAAATCATCAATCAAAGAAGACAAAACTTTAAATGTAGAGGCTATATTAAAAGCAGCGAAACTTGAGTTCGTATCGAACCAAAACACGATTCCTGACAACATTAGTCTGCCAAGAAAACCAAAAACTCCAAGCAAGTCAAAAGATATTGAAGGAATTGCAAATCAATATATTAAAAATTTAAAGGATTACCTACAAGCGGCTAGAAAAGAAGTTGAAAATCAAGTTTCTGAGCGGCTTAGTAACATAAATGTTGACAAGATTATAACCGATGTATTAATACAAAATAATGAAATAGATATTTTCGAAGCATTCAGGGCTCTAGTGGGAGAACCAACTGACAGAAGTGACTCTGCACTAGAAAAAATTATTAACTTCAGTCAAATGACAGAACCTTCAGACAATTTAAAAAAAGTAAGAAATTTAAATAAGAAAAAATTCGACAAATGGGTAAATCTCGTTGAAAAACATGTTGTAAACGACGTACTCCCATATTACTGGGCAAATGCATTGATTAAAGATGCTCAATTTAGCATCAATGTAACTTCTTCATGGCAAGAAGAAATTGACACCATCCGAAGACAAATTAGTGACTGGAGTGATAACCATTCTACAATTTTACAAGGCGCAAAAGCCGAGATTAGTAATCAAGGTGAATTGGTAAAAGATTTTCTGCCGAACATAGGAACACTTAACAAAACTTGGGATAATTTAAGTAAATCATTTGAAGATACTGCACAACTTAAAGATCAAGGAACAATTAAACAACTAACAACTGTTATAAATCAGTCCAACAATAATTGGTCATCTATCTGGACTAAAGTAGAAGGCGATTACTCAAAACTTGGTGAGATAATTGTTGATACTGTAAATAGACCTGTCTCTACTATGTTATCAATTGGTGTTAAGAAATATTTTGATTCTGATGCTAAACAAAGCCCTCTAGTACCTGACTTAATGACAATATTGGAAAGTGTTAAAGATCCGGGTAGTAATGATGAAATCATGAGTAACTCACTCGACAGTTTAAAAAGTAAAGTAGCTGGTTTAATAGCGCCAGGCGGTTTGCCTTCGAATTTAAAATATGAAAAAGATGATAATGTAAATCCAGTTTGCAGGGTAACCTACCCTGCTCTTCAAAAAGATAAAGTAATTGAAGATTGGATACAAGAAAGACTCGAAAGCGGAGGGGCTATTAATGCCGTAAAAGGAATAACTTGGGAATTTACACCTTCAAAAGGAAATTCAATAGTTGTATCTTATGTAATAATGTCACAAGGACTTTTAGGAAATGAAGATGCACAGGAATGTATAAAAGCAACTTATGAAAGCAACATCAATTCTCCAGGTGCAGATAGGGTTACATTTAGAAGAAGACTGGGAACAACTAGTTCCAATCTAATTGGAACCGATAATGATGAGATCAAAGTTTTAACTCGTGTACTTTTATCACTTTATTTAAACAAAGGAAATTTTTTCTCAGATAGTGGATTAATAAAAGATTCAGACTTTAAAAATACTACAAAATTTATTTACAAACACTCTGAAAATGCACCAGAACTAACAATACCTATGCAAAAAAACTTAACAACTAATCCAATTCCTACATTTATGCAAGACTTTCTCAAATTTCAATTAACTGCTAATAATGACGAAGTAGTTCTTTTAAGTCAAATGAGAGGTAAATCAGGAGAAGAATTGCCTAAAGAATTATCAGAGGGTGAAGCACCAAAGCCATCTAACCAGTTCAAATCATTGATAAGTATAAAAGATAAAGAGATAACAAAAATTAAAAATAAGATAGAAAAAGCAGATGGGGCTAGCTTTGTTGGAGAATTAAATGAAAATTTAAAATTTTGGCAAGAAACCCTCCCACTAGTTTTAGCTAGTCCCATAACAATTAAAGAGAATGCAAGGTACAAAACCCTAAACGATCTTATTAAACAGAATGAGTAAGAACGATACAGTATTTTTTGATTTAACAAATTCCGATACAGTATTGGAAATAAACAAACTATCAATTGAAGATTTACTATTAAAATCAAGTCCTGATTCTGGTCATGAAGGTTCTTACAGACCGTTCAACATTGTATTCAAAATGAACGGTTTATTATTGAAAAGAAAACCCGACTTCTGGAAAGTCTTGGATAAGTTTAGAGAAACTAGTTTTGACTTTAAATTTGTAGCTATATTTGTAGACGTATATAAAGACAAAGAATCAAAAGCAAAAATTTACCTGACCCAAGCATTACAAAAATCTGACATAACCATTATTTGGATTCCTGGGCCAACTGGTTTGGAAGTTAATGGTGAAGGAACGCCAGTCTCTATAGCAAAGTGGGAAAGAGATTTAAATGGTCAAAATGCAATATATGAATTTATTGAAATTATGAAAATACCCGAAGTGTTTGAAGAAGTTGTAAACAAATCAGCTGATGGTCAATCAATTTACATACCTGGTTTTAAAAAAATATCTGCTGGGTTTAGTAATGTTCAGAATACGTTTGATGTCTTTTTTAAAGCAGTAGATTCAATTGGAGGAACCTTAAAGACTGCTGATACAGTACCAAAGATAAATATTTCACGTCCTTCCGATATTTTTTTAGGCAGTGATTTAGATAAAGATGAATTTATAACCGATGGTGAAATTACTAACAAAATTAAAGAGATTCAGTCCCTTCAAGAAACTCTGTTAAATGCATTTGGGATTGGAAAAAACAAAAATTTAAAAAAACTGAAAGCTAAAGTGGAGAGAGTTCGGTTTAGTATTGAGACATATCAAGAGAGATTAAACGATCGTTTCAATGACATAAAAAATATGGTAGATAACATCTCAAAAGACTTTTCCTCTTTTGACTTAACAGACGGACTTTCACAAGAAGAAATAAAGAGATTACTGGATTTAGGAATAGATATAAGCGCATCATCATCTGAGTTTGAGAATCAAGGTGATGACCTAATCGATAATATTGGGGAAGAAATAATAAGAACTCTACAAGATAAACAAACTTTAGAAGTAGTTCTTCCAACGTTAGATAACGAAATTAAAATGTTAGAGCCTCGTAAACCTGAAGAGATTAAAAGTAAAATTAAAGAATCATATGAAGTAAGGTTATTTAATAAAATTTCGGATATATCACAACGAATTCCACAGGTTTTAAAACTTCTTCTAGGAAAGAAAATATGGACACGTTTTTTATATAGTATCAAGAAAGACAAAACACTAAAAGTTAAAGTCAGGCATTTGATTATATCAACAATTACCCTAATAACAGTTTTTAGTTTCCTGCTGTATCTTGGCAACTATAGAGAAGAATGTTTTGAAAAATTGGGAGACCCAAACATAATGGAGTTATCAGTATCAGACTTTTATCAACAATTTGTTTATGAAAACTCTGCTACTTCAGCTAAATGTAAAGTATTGCTACCAGAACCAAGGTTTTATGCTGATATAGATGCTTATCAACAAGCACTAGATGAACAAAACAATGCAGTGTATAAATACAACGATGGACTCTTAACTTATACAGAATTAAATGAAGTAAAAAACAGGACTAAGCCGATAATTAATGAATATAGAGTAAGATCACAGAGAATAAATAATGCTGGAGCATTCCTAATTGCAATATATATTCCACTAATTATATACTCACTACTAACATTTATTAGCTTTGCTCTCCTATTTATTACTGATTATTTACTAAAACGTTGGGCAAGAGAAATAGGATTTAATGAATTAAATTTAGTAAGTAAAAACTTAGAATCTAATATTGGCGATATAGTTGTTAACGATATTAAATATGGTGCGAAAAAAACAGACCTTGCAAAAAAAGTATCTGTTTATAAAGACTTACTTGTTGAAGTTCAAGAATACTTTGAATCTAAACAGGAAGAATATCAAAATAAAGAAATCATAGAAGATGAAATAGATACATCATATAATTTAGTTAATCCGCAATATTCAGAAATAATTTTAAGCGATAAAATACAAGATCAATCATTCTTTGATAAATTTGTAAAAGTTTGCAGAGAGGAAATCCTCACAATTCTTGATAACTCTACAAAAAATAATAAAGACAAGTTGTTCGGAAGAAATACTTCAAATTTCAAAGAAAACTCATTTAAAGAATTCACAAAAGAGCTTGAAGGTTATATTGATTCAATTAGGGAAAATGGTATTTTAGAGACTGAAACAAGTAAGGAAAGAATAGCACTAGAAAAACAAGATATTAAGAAATCCCTTTGGAATACTAGCAAAGTCCAAGAGAGCACAGTCGAAAAAGTTACACAAGCAAGTCGAACAACTGACATTATGCAAATGGTTGATCAAAACAACATACAACTACTAGACACCCAGAATCATCAGTGGAAATTTTTCAAATTTATTCCAAAAAATTTAGTTTCCCAATACAAAACCTCAAGAGGTTCAAATACAGATGAATTTATTGAAACAAAATCTATTGATGCTACTGGGTACATTAGGTTGATACCTGTAAAGCGGAATATTATTGAAATTAAGAATTAATTTAAACAAAAAAGAAAATCTATTATTTGTACTTATTTTCATAAGCTGTTCATTCACAAATACCACTTCTCCTGAAACAACAACTACCACTTCTCTAAAAACAACAACTACCACTTCTCTAAAAACAACAACTACCACTTCTCTTAAAACAACAACTACCACTGCAGGAAAAGTAGGTGCAGAATATCAAAATTTATTAATTAGAGAAATTGATGAATCCATAGCTAAATACAACAGAGATGATTGGAGTCATTGGTCAGATGATGACAATGATTGCCAAAATATTAGGCATGAAGTTCTGCAAGATGAGTCATTTGAAGCAGTTACCTTTACTACTTCTTCAAACTGTTATGTAGACACTGGTAAATGGTACGGAGTATATACATCGACTTACTACTACTCTGCAGCAGATTTAGATGTTGACCACTTTGTACCACTCAAAAATGCTCACGACTCTGGTGGATATGAATGGAGTCTTGCAAAAAAGAAAGAGTATGCAAACTATGTAGAAGATGCGGATCATCTTATTGCAGTTCAATCTGGCGCAAATAGGTCTAAAGGTGCAAGTGGACCTGAAAACTGGAAACCAACAAATAATGATTACTGGTGTGAGTACGCATATGATTGGATACGAATAAAAAATACATGGGGGTTAACAGCAACTCAAACTGAGTGGGATGCACTTGTTTCAATGATTACTACTTGTCCAGAAGGTTATACCTATCAAGATGCTACCCCAAGCCTTATATCAAGTCCAGTAGTTACTATTCCAACAACTACTACTTCTATAACGACTAGTACTACAACTTCAACCATTCCAAGTACTACAATAACAATCCCAGACAACCCAGGAGACACAAAGAACTGTTCAGATTTTGAAACATATCAAGAAGCTAAGACTTGGTTTGACATCTATTTCCCATACTACGGTGATGTTGCTGGACTTGATCGTGATAATGACGAAGAACCGTGTGAGTCTTTACCTGGAGGTCCATAAAAACTAAAGTTTTCAATTTATATTCGATTAATGGTCAATTTAGAAAACAACAATACCTTTTATTAATCTGTTTTTTTAATTATTGGAATTTCTCCAGTTAAATTATCCAAATTCTTCTGATATTCAGATTCTTTTTCTCTAATTACAGCTCCGTTTGGATTAGTAATCATCCTATCAAACTGAGGAATATCATGTTCTTTATACCATGTTGGAGGCTTTCCTCTTCTAGGCCCAGTATCTTTAGGGCCAGCTTTAGACTCTTTTATCCATCCTTCAACATTGGTGAGCTTCTCTCTAAAGTTTGCAGGATCTAGCTCTACCTCCCAAATAATCTCATAAATATCCTGGATTTGGCCCAATGTAAAGTGTTCCGGCAAGAAACGAGTCGCCAAACCGCTATATTCCAACGATATTCGGAGTCTGTTTGATGCCTCTAGCAATATATCATGGTGATCAAAGGCCATATCTTCTGGTATATATCGACTAAAATAACGCCTTGGTATCTTAAACCATCTAATATCTTCACTCTCTTCATCTAACTGCAACTCTTCATCACTTGTATAAATAGCAGTAAATGCAGTAGTGACTACTCGTGCTTTCTGACCAGATCGTTGATTAACAACACGTTTATCTCTTTTGGTTTCGCTATACGACCTAAACTGGCTTAAATATGCAGGGGAGATACCAGT
>CESQ01067477.1_pt1 | contig 12179 bp, 27 predicted proteins | sample 361401 | NCBI WGS metagenome assembly CESQ01 (sample SAMEA2622119, study PRJEB7988) | marine metagenome | isolation source: saline water (ENVO:00002010), including | reverse complement strand
CTGAATACATTATCACTGCTATCGCCTCGCATACACTTTTCAAATAGTAACCATCTAGGATCACCAATTTGTTTTTGCTCACCTGTTTTATTGTCCATAACAGGTTTGCCTTTGTCGTTTACAACACCATCTAGTTTGATATGTTGATTAGTAATACCGTTGTACTGTGTAACTTTATCTGTTAACAACTGATAAAAGTCGCTGTCACTGCTAACAATAACATGTTCATCATCAGGATGATTTTGTATCCAACGTGCAATAAAGTCATCAGCTTCACACTCAGCATGTTGTAGTACTGTACAGTTTGTACGTTTATCAATGTATTCTTTAAGTTCGTCAAATGCCTGCCAAAATGCTTGATCTTCTTCTTGTTCGGCAGGAGTTAGTGCATCACGAGCTACTTTGCGATTTGCTTTGTAAGGCTCGTAAAAGTCTTTACGCCAACTGCGTCCTTCTAAACAAAATACAACATGAGTACCATTAAAGTCTCTGTAGGACTTTAAAATACTAGCCAGCATAATGTGATATGCCATGCCAATTTTAGTTTCAATACTATCACCCCGTACTACATGTCTAGCACGGAAAAACATATTCGCAGTGTCTACTAGGATATAAGTCATGTTAACTCGCTCTGTTATTTTGTATAGTATAACTTAAAATATTAGCGATGTCAACTATTAATCTTGCCAGGGTTGGTAATCTAAATCATCTGTATAAAAAGGATTATTAAAGTTTGGATCATCCATACCTTCAACACCAGTAACTTCAGGTACATAATGTTTAAGCATATTTTCTACACCCATCTTTAGTGTAATAGTACTACTAGCACACCCACTGCAACCACCTGATAACATAACAAGTACACGACCTGATTCTTCATCAAAGTCTTGTAACTGTATCATGCCACCGTGTGATGCTACTGCTGGATTAATATTTTCATCAATGATATTATTAATTTGTTCAAGAATTTCTTCTTTAGTACGTTCCATACTCATATTTATGCCCTGTAAGTTTGGGTACCTACAGGGCATATTGTGTTGGCTTTAGGGGGGAGGATTCGAACCTCCACGGTAAATATATTGCAGTATTTATACCACACGATAAACAGTCGTGCATGTCTACCAATTCCATCACCCTAAACTGTTTAAGCCGCTATTTGGGCTAATTCCTCTTTCGTATCCATTGCCGCAATCATACGGGTCATACCAATTCCACCACCTACTCTTTGGAAGAAGTCAAACTCTAAGAACTTTTCTAGTTCTGCTTCAACTCTATCTTTTCCAAATAGTTTATAAAGTAATGCACTGTATTCGCCATCTGTAATGCTATGGAATGTATCTCTCATCATATCAACATCACAACTACGTTCTGCTGATCCTATTGTTTCCATACCGCCTAATATTACATCCATTTTCTTAGCAGTAACGCCATCATCATTTCTGCTCATGTTCCAAAATGGACTTGTCATTTCAGGGAAGTTAGTAATCAAACTACTTCCAAACTCATCTTGCATAGCTAGTTCGTGACTTGCATCCATTTCTACATCTGCACCAATACCAAAGTGTTGTTGCCATTCTGCGTATGTTTTTTCTGTAAGTGCATCAAAGCCTAAGTAATCGCATAGTTCATATTCCATTGCTTTGAGATCATCTACACTACCTGGCATTTCAAATTCAAACATTGGAAAGATAATGTCGTGTCTGCCTGGGATAGCATTTGGTTCTTGTCTATAACTTGTGCTTACACAAAAAAAGCCCTTACTATCGGGCTTTGAGAGAAGTTCATGTTCTAGCCACATTTGGCCCGTTTGAGGTAGAGGCCAAACTTCGCCTGCATAGTTGTATACTGCTACATTGAACGGATCTTCACATGCCGCAAGTATTGACAAACGGTTTTGTGTGTGTACTTCTTCAAACCCTTTGTCTAAAAAAAAGGACCTTAAAAGGCCCACAGTGTTCGTAAATTTCGTTGGATTTATTAGTTGTGTCATTTTTTCCTCTTTCTCTAATTCCAGCCTAAAAAAAAATTGCTACTTGTAATAGCCTTTTATCTTTCAACCTAAAAAAAATTTGCTCAAAAAAAATTGAGCCTTTATTTTTCCATCTAGTTATTTATGTCAGAAGTCATATTCAATGCCGTTAACACTATAAGTTTTGCCATTGAAACCTTTGTCCATCTTTTCTTTGTCTGACATGTTCTCACTGTCCTTGCGTACTCTATGATTGAACTTCTTTATAGCACCCATCTTCTGCAATGCTTCAGTTTCTTCTGCTGGTTTTTTGAGTACCTCTTTGAGAGATGGTTTACGTTTTAAAAATTTAAATATGTTCATCGCCTTCTGCCAGTCTTTTTGTTTGCTCTCGCTTCTGCTTCTGCCGCTTCTTTATCTTTTTGTTTTGATTGTTCGTAGACTTGCCCCATTACAAATCCTAGTGCATAACAAACAGCTATTGCTACACACATAAAAATTACAAGCTGATAATTAACCTCACTCATTTTTTTCTCTTGGTACTTTGACACAAACATATTTTGTTTCGCCTAAGTTACTCAAGAACAGTTGTCTACCTTTAGCCGCCTGTTCACAAGTAGGACCAAAGTCAAATATCTCTTTTTGTTCTACGGTTATATCCATATTAGGTTCTGCATTTATAAACAGTAATAACCATACAGTTTTTGTTAAATTCATCTTTTACTCCATGTGGTGTCACTTACAAAAATTACTACAAGGACAAGTACAAGCAAGAACAACATTATCCAGTTATGCCATGTCCACGGGACAAATATATGATACCAAAACTCCCAATGGAAAGGATGCATAGAACTATAATCAGTACCTGTATAATAATAGTTTTTCATCTTTCGTCACAATATATCATCTTAGGACACATATAATGTTGCCCGACAGTGACTCTATCATGCACATCTGATTTAGGATGGTCGTAAACACATTCAACGGCACCTCTTGTAAACACATCAGTACGTTCAATTTTAACAAGTCTGCACTGACTCTTGCGTTCGTTTAATTTGCCGTATATTTTACCCTTGCCCGTCGGCACCTTAGACTTGGCTTCTTCATCGTTACAACCTACTAAACCTATTAGTAAGGCTAAAAAAATCACTCTCATACATATGTATTTACTCGATGCATGTCTCTTCCGTGGGCAATTCCGTCAGCACCATAACTTGCGGCAAAACTATCTGGTTTCATTTTAGGTTCGATACCAGTAACACCTAGCACATAGCCTGCGGCTTGTTGTGCTACGCAACTACTGCCTTCCATTGGATCTGTATTGATATCCAAATGTATCTCTACATCATATCCGTCAATCCAAGGCATAAGTTGTGTATATGCTTCACAAACTTTCATAGTTTCGTTCATTAAACGCATACTAGGTCGGTTCATGCGTACATCATAATCTGGTTCTATACTTTCGTGACTAAAAATACGGCAACCATTGTTACCGTTTTTGTGTACAATTACACAAGTGGCATACCGAGCATGATACACATTGTCGATAACTTTGCGTACACTGTCACAGCCAAAGTAAATTTTTGTATTGTTGTTTAGTGTTGTGAGTAAATCAACTAGGTCGTTGATTTGTGTTTCCTGGAACATTGTTACCTTCAATCTCTTGTTCGAGTACAATACTTCTGCACAAGTCATTGAACCAAAGGTCAACTACTTGTTCGTCTGTTTGACCAGCATATCCTGCTTCACCTAACAAACCAACAAAATCTTCATTCCAGTCTAATTCAAAGTAACCTCTTTGTGGATTGTCTTTGTCAAAGTGTACTTCAATAACTTTAACCCAAGGACCTACCGCCGTTTCTTTGGTTACTTCTTTATCTTTATCTTTTTTTACAGTCTTTTGAAACGGATTAAGACTTTTGAGTTTATCTAATGCTTTCATAAGTATTTCTCTCCAGTATTTATTTAGGTTGCAACCCAGTTATAGATAGCTCTAACACCAATTGCAAACCACATAACTTCCATAAGTGTTCTAGGAGTATCGCCGTCTTTCCATCCAAAGTATATCCATATTGCACCACTAGCAAGGCTAATGGACCAGCCTAACCATTGTGTGTCTACGTTTGCACTTGATAGAATATATGCACCTATCATTGCAAGAATGAAACCTGTCCAACGCCAGCCATCGATATCTTTGTAAAATCTAATCTTCATCATCTTCTCCACAGTAGTGGTAAACTTCTACATAAGAATTACAAGTTGGACAACTAAGATTACTCACTATATCATAATCTTCATTGTCTTCGACGTCATGGTCGCCACCCCATATTAGTTCTGTGCCACAGTGCCAACAGTTCATTTCTGAAACCTTTTCCATGTTTCATGCAACACATAAAACCAAACACCGTTGATTAAAGGTTCTACTATTGCATCTATTGTAGCAAGTTCTATGCTTGCTCCTGTTATAGCCATAACACATACGATTGCTATAAGCATGTGTCCTATTGTATATACAATAGCAAGTGTTAGACTACTACCACCTACTATCCATTTTATTGTATCATTCAACATTCTGTTCTCCTGGCATTGTAAACAATGCTCTAACTCCGTCATTTTCTGGTATTGGCTTTCTAGCAAATACGCACCACTTGTAAGCAAACATTGTTTCCTTTGCAGTACAAAATTCTCTGAAACTAGTACCTGTAGTAAACACATCATCAACTACCAGCCAAGGATGATCACCTTCTGTTACATATTTTTCCATTGCCCACTGTAACGGTAATCCGCCTCTGGGTATTCCTACTACTTTACTAAAAGGTTCTTTTTGATAATCCATAATCATTGTTGCAAGTGCCGCCCACTGATCCGGACTTATTGCATCGCATTCAATTTTCCATTTAAGAGGTAATCCTGCATGGCTTGTAAAGTCACCAACTGTAAATAACTTTGCTTCTGTTTTATATGGCATTACCAACCTGCCTTTCTAATTGCATCTTGGTCAATAGGTTTTTTCATTGCTTTCTCATGTTGTTTATTTTTATATTCATTATCATACCTAGGTTCCCCAGGCATTCCCGAATAAGCTGATGTGGAGTCTGGGTGTAAACCTCCAACCCTTTTCCATGCAAATGTTGGCCACTTCTTGTACATTGAGATTATACTCTTCTGATCTGCCACCCAATGGCATAAGATACACAGGGCAATCCACACCCGCTGAACGATACTCATCGACAGCTCTACCAGCTTCATCAATATCTGTACGATCAGCAACGACAAATTTAAGATAAAGATTACTACCTTGTATACTATTGTAGTCACTAGCAACCTCAGGCTTAATAGAAGTGTCCCAAGGTTCTCCACTAACGGAGAGCTTAGGGCTACAACTCCATGTGACTTCAAATCTGTCTTGATTGTTGAGATAATTTCTAAACTCTTCATGTAATTTCTGTGTAGTATTTGTTTCAAATGTAACATTTTTTAAATCCTGCATACGTGGATGTTCAAATAATTCTATGTACAGTCGTTGCCACGCCAACAACGGTTCACCTCCGGTCATTATTAAGTGTATGTCCTGACCATTGTCTTGTGTCCATTTGCCATTTGGAGTAAGACTTAATAAATGTTCTACTACTTCTTCTACTTCTGCTTGCCTATTAAAATGTTTAAACTCAGGATAGATACTTGCATAAGTATCACAACCTGTGTGTATAATAGGTAAGTCTTCAAACACTTGGGTAGTTTCATGTACTTTCTTTTCTAATAATCCGAGTACTTCATCGTTATATCTGTTACCAGCTTTTTGTTTTTCGTCTCGCATTGGTTCACCTCTAGGTAATCCAAAGTTCATGCAACGAAAGTTACAACCAAAAGTTCTTAGAAATACACTAGGTACTCCTACAAACTTTCCTTCACCTTGTACACTGTAAAATGCTTCGCTATATCTTAGCTTCACTAAAGTTCCTCCACAATGCCTAATACTTCAGCACCAATTAGAAGTAATCCTGCAAATACAAGATTGCCCATAACAAGCATAACACCTGCTATAATTCTTACACCACTTTTTACAAGACTAATGTAAAAGTGTTTTTTACTTGGATCTACTGGTTCCATTTTTCAATCCTTCATTTGTTTCGATAAGTTGTTTTAATATACTATGATCTGTTAAGTTTGTCAAGGCTTTTACGTCTTTAGGAAAACAATGTCCTCCATATCCAAATGTACCTTCAAAGTTTGGTGCAAGCATATGACTTGGTCCAATGTTTTTCATATAACCTAGTGTACTTGTTAGATTGCTATAATTAAAATCTCTCATGTTCCTTGTATTTAGATAAAGTTCATGAAAGAATGCTACTTTGAGTGCTAACCAAGCATTATGAGTATACTTAACTAAAGCGGCTTCAGTTCTAGTCATACGTTTCTCTAATGTATTGGACAAGTATGGTAAAAATATTTTACTCCAATAGTCAATTTGATTATCATCTTCTCCGCCTAGTATAAACAATTCTTGTTTGGCAAAGTCTTCTTTTGCATTGTTAGCTCTGAGAAACTCAGGATTGTATGTAACATTGCTAGGATAATATCCCATTTTATCTGGTGTTACTGTGCTTTTTAAAAGTATAGGCTTGTGTGTATTTAGATCCTTGATAACTTTTTTTACAATTCGGTCATCACATGAACCATCTTCGTCTTCGGGTGTAGGAACACAAATTATAAATGCTCCCATCTTTGCTTTAATATTTTCAAGTTCTGTGTTTGGGTATAAATTTGGATCTATTCGCCATACGTTTACTAAGTGACTTTCTAAAAAGTCAGCTACTGTACTTCCAACAAATCCGCATCCAATTACTGCTATATTCATGAGTTGTCGATTGCTCTTTGTAGTGCATAATATGGTAACGTACAAAGCCACATATAAATGGGCCAGAAAATTAAGTTACCAATTATGATTTCAATTATATCTTCATGCATTAACTTACCCTTTCTAAATATGCCATGTCTAAATGTAAAGGCTCATCTCGCACATATTTAAGATCAATTACTGTACTAATTCCTAACACACTTGCGCCTGTTTGTTCTATTAGACGTTTGGTTGCTAACATACTACCTCCTGTTGCTACTAAGTCATCTGCTATTATACAACGGTCTGTATGCCCAAGTAAACCTGTTTGTAGTGTAAGTGTTGCTTTACCATACTCTAGTGTGTAACTTTCTTCAAGTAACTCTCCAGGATATTTTGCTCCAGCTTTACGCACCATTATAAAAGGCAAGTTCATTGAATGTGCTAGTATACTGCCTAACACAAAACCTCTGCTTTCGATGCCAACTAAGTGTGTAGGAGTTCTGTGTTCAAATCTACATTTTGTTTTAATTAATAGTTCTTCCATAGCTTGGTTAAAGTATGGACCAGCAAATAAACTATTTAAATCATAGAAGTTTATACCTTGTACAGGGTAGTTAGGTATTGTTCTAATATAATCTTTAATTGAGTTTTTCTTCGTTTCTTTGTTCTGCATTCATCTGTTCCATGATTTCGTAATCCATTGCCATCATATCAAGTTCCATACCCATAAAGGCAAGTTCCATTAACATCCATGCAATAGCAAGCAAGCCTAATATACAGGCTTGTGTTCCTAAGATAAGTTTAATAATTTTCATTTTGGCTCCCAATGTTCAAGACATCTCGGTTCGTACATACCAATACTGCCAACCTGTATACGATCACCTGATGCCTTTACTCTATAAGTTTTTGTGGCAGGCTTTCCACACACTGTACAAATTGCTTTTATTTTCTCTACACAATCTGCTAATCCTAGTAGTTGGCTTGTAGTTTCAAAAGGTACTCCTCTTGAGTCTTGATCCAAACCTGTTGCTACTACGTTTACACCACTACGCAACCATTTCTCTACATGGAATATACATTCTTTAGTATCCATAAATTGAACTTCGTCTAAACATACAGTATCATAATTATATGGCATTATGTTGTAGTTATCTTCAATCTCACTGAATTCAGCAAAACTAATACAAGGATAACTTAATTGGTTGTGTGTTGTTATTGTATCTTCACTGTAACGATTGTCTTTGGCAGGTTTAATTACTAGTACTTTTTTTGCTTGATGGTTTAACCATAGCACTCGTTGTAATAGTTTACTAGTTTTACCAGCATACATTGGTCCTGCATATACATCTATCAATCCTCTAGGCATAAACTTCATGGTCCGATTCAACTGCTTCAATCCCACCATGTATTTGCCAATTACAGCCTAAACTTTCAAAGCCTCGTTCTTCTAGCCATTCATAACGACCCATCCATTCATCACTGTCTAGTTGTTCTTCATATTCTTCAGCTAGTGCTTCCTGTTCTTCTTCTGTAAAGTGATTGCCATAGTGTACAAAGTCTTCACTACAACCATCGAAACAACTGTCCATTTCAATCTCTTCGTAGCCTTCGTAATCCCAAATTTCGCCATCTTCACCTAAACACTCTTGTAAACTATCAGCTTCGTCTTGATTACAAACTTTGATAAAGAATGTACCATTACGCCACATAATTTCTGTGTTTAGCATACGTCCATCTTCGTGCTTAAATTGCTCTATTTCAAACAAACTCTTTTTGAAATACGCATTTACTTCATATGTTTTACCAACTTCAATTTTCATAGGAACCTCCCAATACTCTTTTTGCTCTTTGGTGTGAGCCATTGCTTCTATATCGTCTTTGCTTATCATAATGCCATAAACAGTTGTACAAGTGCGAATATATTCATACCTGTAAACCAACTGCACAATACAATAACAAATGCCGCTTTACGAATTACTGCACTTACTATACCCAACATACTACCGACCAAATACAGAGGCACAAATTGCCAACCATTTGGTTCTAAGATAGTAAAACTTAGTATAGCACTTGCACTAATAAGAAATACTGCTTCTATCATTTCACAGACAAAAGCCAGTGGACTACTAGTGTAGCTATCCTTAAAAAAGATTACAATTTTATTGTTTTTTACCACGTTTACCAGCTCTGTATTTGTAAACCATTTCATCTTCAGGCGTAGTTTGCTCAGATGGGCATACAGTTACTTCATTTGTTTTAAGCCATTCTTCGATAGCTTTCCGATCTTCTTCTGTGCGTTTATCAGCCATTGTATTCTCCTACATTTTCCCAAGGATAAACAAGCCAAACATCTTCTTCGACTTTGTTTACTTCGTGTACATGATACTTAACATGTCCAAAATAACTTGCTAAGTTTTCAGTTAATGTGGCAAATTTTACATTGTGTTCTTTATCAGTCAATGACCAATCTTCCCATATCCATTTAAAAGTTGCACCTGTATCGTTTATATCATCTACAATAAGTATATTCTTTTCCGTAACTAGTTCACTTAACCAAAAGTTTTTGTCAACTCTGTCATCGTTCCTAAAACTTACTTTCATTGCTTCGCAAGGAATATCCAACATGTTACTAATAATAGTAGCAGGAATATTACCTCCTCTTGTTAGACCAACAATATAATCTGGTTTGTAGTTGTCAGCATACATTTGTTTGACAATGTTTGTACACATGTCTTCAATGTCTTGCCAACTGTAGTAGTGTTTTTTGATCATCTGACCTCTCTCATTTTATCTGCAAGCAATATCTCTCTATACAACTCCTGATAGGCGTCATATGCTTCTTTAAGCTCAGGGTACTTGTCTTCTAACTTCTGATCTCTTGGTAATAATAACATACTCTTATGCAGGTTGTCAAGTTCATTTAGTATGTTTCTATCTCTGACAATAAGATCTGTAGCAATGACTACATTATCAGGATCAGCTTTTATCATACCTCCAGTGAAGTTTTGTTTTTTCATTGTTGGCATACCTCCAAATAACATTAGAATAACGAATTATTCAATACTATAGTTTGATCTCGTTCTGGGCCTGTTGAGATCAGCACTATTGGTGTTTTAATAAGTTCTTCTATTTTGTCTATATATTGTTGTGCTTGAATAGGCAAGTCGCTGTACTGTGTCATTCCTACAGTACTTGTACGCCAACCCGGCAGTTCTTCATATACAGGAGTATCGTCAATATAATCTACACATATTTTTATAAATGATAATTGATCTAAGACATCCATCTTCATAAATGCTATTCCTGTAACTCCGTTTAGCATACAAGTTTTACGAACTTGTACTGCATCAAACCAACCACAACGTCTGTCTCTGCCAGTTACAGTTCCTTTTTCTTTACCTACTTCAGCTAGATGCCAACCAATATCATCATGTAGTTCAGTATGCATCGGGCCTTCGCCTACTCTAGTTGTGTATGCTTTTGTTATTCCGATTACATGTGGTATTTTGTTGTGTGGAACACCACTACCAATACTAGCCATACCTGCTAGTGTGTTTGAGCTTGTTACATAAGGATAAGTTCCAAAGTCTACATCTAACATTGATCCTTGTGCGCCTTCAAACATAATATTTTTACCAGCATCAGTTTGTTCATTTAACCATTCTGCTACAGGGTTAACGTACTGTAAAAATTCATCTCTGATTGTTATGATTTCATCAAATACTTGTTGTACTTCAAAACCGTGATATTCGCTTGCTACTTTTAATCTTTTCCAAAGTAAATCAACATCTTTAAGATCACCTGCTTTAATTGAACGTCTACCTACTTTGTCTTCATATGCAGGTCCAATACCTCTGCCTGTTGTACCTATTTTATTGCTGGTAGCTTTTTCTCTAGCTTGATCCAAGTTGCTATGATAAGGCATAATAAGAGGAGTATTATCCGCAACTAACAATCTATCAGCAGTAATACTAATACCTTGTGAACGTACTTGTTTAATCTCTTTTAAAAGTACCCAAGGATCCAATACAACGCCATTGCCTATAACTGTTGTTTTATCTTCTCTGATAATACCACTTGGCAGTAAACTAAGTTTGAATACCTTATCTTCTATTACTAATGTGTGTCCTGCATTGTGTCCGCCTTGGAAACGTACAATGATATCAGCTTGTTCTGCTAGAAGGTCAACTACTTTACCTTTACCTTCGTCACCCCATTGTGTTCCTATTACTACTAAGTTTGCCACGTTTTATACCTGTGTGCTTTGAAGCAACTGTTTTGTGCTCCGGTTATAAATTCGTTCAGCGGGCTTGGATATTCTTCAAACCACGGGATAACATATTCCCATACTGTTTCACCTTCTGGTGTAACTTCAAACAATCTACCAAACGCACTTTCACAGATAAATGTGTTGCCATTCCATAAACGTTGAACACTACCCATGTATGGCGAAAAGAATGCCGGAGGCATATCGTCTACATAACTCCATACTTGTGTTCCTGTAACGATATCAAACTCTACAATTCTACTGTGATGTACACTTGGCGGTCTAATATTTCCATTACAAAATGCAATTAGTGTTCCTTCTTTAGTAACTACAGGACAATGTTGTTGTGCTACATCGGGCCACTGCTTTTTCCATATAACTTCTTTAGTACGTCTGTCTACACCAATAATACCACTAGTGTTTCTCAAACTCATATAAATTATATTACCAGAATAACATACACCGTTAATCATGGGCCAATGGATATCAGGCATACCTTCATGTACTGGAAACTCTTCTTCTGTAATATGTTCCCAAGCACACCATTCCCATACAACTTCACCTTTACGGTCTACCATACGCACTATATCACTGTATCTTCCAATTTGGTATTCAGTTGCCGCCACATATAGTAATGAACCATCAGGTAACCATTGTGCATCGTGGTGTGCATATGGATCTTCATACTCCCAAACAATGTTACTTTTGAGATCTGCTTCCATAAAGTGACCACCATGCCAAATATCCCAAGGTGGATAAAGATCAACACTGGTGTTATGACAACCGTTATAACCTAAGTTTCCATTTGCAAGTAATACTGCATCTCTGCCTGGTCTAACAGGCATGTTCCATTCGTGTACTACTTCACCGCCATCGTCAATGAGTGGTATACGTCCACCTCCTGTTTGTGGTGCAAACAGTGTGTAACCACCTGCTGTTTTATTATCGTAATGTGTAAGACCTAACTTTCTACGAGCTATTGTTGTCACTTTTTTCCTCCAAATTTTTGTTTTTGCCAAACTTCATCATTAGATGTTCACCTGACGTTGTACCATCTACTTCTACTTCATAGTTGGGTGCATGAAAGTATACTACACTCATAC
>CESQ01178889.1_pt1 | contig 12190 bp, 10 predicted proteins | sample 361401 | NCBI WGS metagenome assembly CESQ01 (sample SAMEA2622119, study PRJEB7988) | marine metagenome | isolation source: saline water (ENVO:00002010), including | reverse complement strand
GTTCATTAAAAACTTGATTGTAGTTTTTACTTGTTTTTTTAAAATTTATTTTAATTATCATTAAGTGATAACTTGATAGATTTCCTACTCCAACTTTTTGAAACTTTATTAATTTGTTGTTTAGTAATTCTTTATATTTTAAAGCTATTTTGTTCCTTTTAATTATAAATTTTTTTAATCTTTTTAATTGACTTATACCTAATGCGGCTTGAATTTCGTTCATTCTGTAATTATAGCCTAACATATGTTGCTCATACTTCCATAATTGAAAGTTTCCTTGAATAAATTTTTTTTTATCTCTAGTAACTCCATTGCTTCTTAATACTTCTAATTGATATTTTAATTTTTTAGAGTTTGTTAAAACCATTCCTCCTTCTGCTGTTGTAATTGGTTTAACAGGGTGAAAGCTGAATACAGCTAAGTCTGAATATTTACAATTACCAATTGGATTATTTTTTATGTATGATCCTAATGCATGCGAAGCATCTTCTATAATTTTAAAATTATATTTTTTTGAAAGTTTTTTAATTTCAATCATATCTGATGGATTGCCAGCTAAATGAACAACGACTAATATTTTTGGTAATTTATTTTTTTTCTTTGCTAGAATTAATTTTTTTGATAGACTTTTTATACATATATTAAAAGTTTCAGAATCAATGTCTACAAAATCAACTTTTGCTCCGCAAAATCTTCCACAATTTGCAGAAGAGACATAGCTATTAGAAACTGTCCAAAGATAATCATTTTTGTTTAAACCAAGGGCTATACAAGCTATGTGTAAGCCACTAGTTGCACTATTTACTCCTACGGCATATCTACACTTTACTATTTTTGAAATTTTTTCTTCAAATTTTTTTATAAGAGGTCCTTGAGTTATAAGTCTAGAATTAAGGGCTAATTTAATAGCTTTAATATCATCTCTATTTATTGATTGCCTACTATATGGAAACAAGTTTACCTACTTAAGAAGTTTTTTAATTTCTCCAATTTTAAGAAATTTTTTATTATTACCGGACTGGTATTCAAAACCATTTTTAACTAATTTACCAACTTCGTTTGATTTATTTTTATTAAATTTATTTTTTGATGTATGAAATTGAATTCCTGGTGATATTAAGTAGTGATCTTTAAACTCGTATGTCAAATGAGAGCTATCGCTTGGACATAAAATTTCATGCATTTTTTCTCCTGGTCTAATACCTATAATTTTATATTTGATTTTTGGAGAAATAGCTTTAACCAAATCTGTAATTCTTATTGAAGAAAGCTTGGGCACAAAAACTTCTCCACCATGCATTCTTTGAAAAGATTTTAAAACTAATTCTATACCTTTTGCAATACTGATAACAAATCTTGTCATTTTAATATCCGTAACAGGAAGTTCTTTTTTTCCTTTTGCAACTAGTTCATTAAAATATGGAACGACTGATCCTCTAGAATTAAATACATTTCCATATCTAACAACTGAAAACCTAGTTTTTTTTCTTCCAACCAAATTGTTGGCTGCTATAAATAACTTATCAGATGCTAACTTCGTTGCTCCATAAATGTTAATTGGATTTGCTGCCTTATCTGTTGAAAGAGCAATTACTTTTTCTACTCCACAATTAATAGATGCTTGAATAACATTTTCAGCTCCGTAGATATTTGTTTTAATAGTTTCAATAGGATTATATTCTGCTGCTGGCACATGTTTTAAAGCAGCTGCATGGACAACATAATCAATATCATCAAATGCCATCATTAGTCTATCTTTGTCCCTCACATCACCAATAAAAAATTTTAATTTTTTATACTTTTCTTTTGTAAATTCATTTCTCATTTCAAATTGTTTAGCCTCATCTCTAGAAAAAATAACCACCCTTGCAGGTTTGTATTTTTTATAAATATACCTTACAAAATTTTTACCAAAGAAACCTGTTCCACCTGTTATAAGTATTGATTTGTTATTTAGCATTTTAATATTAATTATTTTTAATTTAGATTCTCATTATTTAAATAGCTTGTTATAGAAATACCAGAAAAAATCACTATTTATCTCAATCTATTTTTTTTTAATTTTATTTTCAAGAATTAAATTTTTGTACAATTCTTAAGGGTGATTTATTATCTTTAAGATACTTTATGCCAGATATTGCATTATACCTAACAATATAAGTCCATCTAATTTTATTTGAATTATTTTTTCCTGATCCATGAAGAAGATGCGGGTCAAATAAAACAATATCTCCAGAATTTAGTTTTAATGATTTAATTTTTTTATTTTTAATAAACTCCTTATCTGCTCCATGGTATTTGTTATTTTTTATTTTATAAAATTGGTGTTTTATTTTTCCAAATTTATGACTTCCAGGAATTACATTCAGTGTTCCATTAAATTTAGATACATTTGTTAATGGACACCAAAGCGTGATGACTTTTGATGATAATTGTCCATAAATTTCTTGATGAAGAGGCAAAATGTAAGAATTTTTAATATCATCAGCTCTAATTTGAGGATAATCTACAAAAAAAACCTCATTATGTAGTTTTTCTATTATTTTAAGTATTTTTTTATTAACTGCCATTCTGCTTAGACTAGAGTGAAATTTAGAAATATCATAAGATCTTGATTTAAGTTTTTTATCCATTTTTTCCAAAGCTAAATATTTTTCATCTAAATTTCCTTTTATATTTTTTTTTTTTAATTTAATACAATAATCAATATTCATTTCATATGACTCTAATGTTTCTAATATAATTTTTTTTGAATAAAACGATTTTAAAATTGAATATCCATTTTGACTAAGTTCTTTTTTAATTCTTTGTATCATTTTTAACTTTTTTTAATTTAAAATTTAATTTGTTGATTTTTGTAATATTTTTTTTTTGATTTTTTTCCAATTAATCTATCCATATAAATTGGGTGTAATCCCGTTCCTGGTCTTTTCAATGTTACCATTCGTTTTGTTATCTTGGTGCCTTTTTCAATCATTTGATTTGCAACAATACTTCTACGGTGCTTTCTTCCTATTTTAATTTCTCTTTTGTTTGGATATATCTTAATTTTACCCATCATTCTTTCTGCTCTACGAATTTCAAGTACCATTTTTTTAAATTCTTTTGGATCTAAAGACAAAGAATGATCTGGACCTTTTAATTTTTTATTTAACGTAAAGTGTTTTTCTATCATGCATGTCCCCAATACAATTGATGCAACTGAAGCCTTGATTCCTAGTGTATGATCTGAAAAGCCTATAGGAAGTTTGTATCTTTTTTTTAAAGCTGCTATTCTATTTAAGTTTACCTCCTTTTCCAAAGTGGGGTATAATGAAACACAATGAAGCAATATAAGCTTATGTTTAATTTTTTTTAAAACTAAAACAGCCTTATCTATTTCGGTTTGATCAGCCATACCTGTGGAAAGAATTACTCTTTTATTTAACTTTGAAATCATTTCTAGCAAAGGATAGTTGATAATATCCTCGGAGGCTATTTTTATTGCTTTTGATCCAATTTTTTTTAAGATTTTAGCAGCTTGAATATGTGCTGCAGATGATAAAAAATCAATTTTAAGTTTTTTACAATATTGTGAAAGTATAGAATACCATTCATCTTTAAATTCTAATTTCTTAAACATTTTATACATGTTTTCAGTTACACTGCCTTGATTTGTTTTATAAGTATATTTAATGCTTTGATCAGCCATAAATTCATCTGTGATATAGCTTTGAAATTTAACTGCATCAGCCCCACTTTGAGCTGCTGCTTTTATAGATTTTTTTGCAAGAGTTAAATCACCATTGTGGTTATTTCCTATTTCAGCAATTATATAAACTTTATTTTTTTTTAACATTTAATTAATTTTTTTTCCTAAAATAAAAAAGGTATGTGATAATTCTTCTTTTACTATTCTTCCATCTTTAGGAACAAATCCTTTTTTTTTTAATATTTTAATACCATTTTTTTTTAAAAATAAAGCTATATCTTGAGTATTGAACCATGAGTGACTTTTTTCAGGAAGTAAATTTTTTTTTTTAAATTCATGCCAATTTAAATTTTTAGATGTTAAAAAAATTAATCCATTTTTTTTAATTTTTGTAATTATTTTTTTTAAAAAAAAGAATGGATCGTGCCCACAATTTTGTAAAGTGCCAATCAATGTTATTAGATCATATTTTGAATTGTCATTAATCCTGATTATATCCTTGTTGATAAACTTTGTATTTATTTTATATTTTTTTTTTTTAGAAAAATTATAGAGATTTTTATTTAGTTCTACACCACATCTATCTTTTGTATTAAAATCAAACTTATCTGATATTACAAAAAAAAGACCTGTTCCAGAACCTACATCAAGCCATTTATCTATTGATTGATTTTTAAGAATTTTTATTGCTAATTTAAATCGGTTTATCATTGAGACCTTTGAACCCCATTTTACTTTTTGAAACTCAGAACTAAGCTTTGAAGAATTCAAATATTCTCTATTTACAGCTTTTATATTTTTATTAACCAGTATTGATTTTTTCATTATAATTTTTTAAATTTTATAAATTCATCATAAATTTTTATTGAATTTAAATTATTAAAAGGATGATCAGATGCAAACCTTAAAGGTATATTCTTAAATTTTCTTAATTTAAAAATTTCTAACCATGTCAAAGATTGGGGAGCACTTGTGAGAATTAATGGTTTGAAATGACAAATATTAATTATTTTTTCCCAATGTAGAAAAATTCCACAACCAAAATGAGGTAACCAGAATTTTATTTTTGGATATTTTTTTATTATATCAAAAAAATAATGTAAATTATTATGGGAATTTCTAAAAAAATAATCTACTTCTATGGATAATGGAAATTTAGAGTTTTGAACAAAATCAAGAAATTTTTCATAAATTTTATCAGATGTTTTTTTTTGATGCCATGAAGATATTAATTCAAAACCCGAGAATTTTTCCATTTTTGAAACCAATTTTTCAAAACTTTTAAAATTCACGTAATCTGGATTAGGTATTTGAATAATACGGTTACCTTTTATATTTAGCTTACATGTATCAATTAAATCTTTAAATGTTTCTTCCATTTCAAATTCTTGTTTGAAATAATTTTTTGATAAATTAAGAGGTAGGCCTCGGTAAAACACACCTTTTAAAAGTTTTGCTTTTTTCAAATATTCTAAGTTACATCTTGAAAGATATTTTTTTGAAATAAACTTTTTAGGAATTTTTTTAATTAATATAGGTTCGCTTGGGCTAGATTTTTTTATTAGCGATCTAACAATTGGAGTTATTATTCTAAATTCGTGGTCAATCATTTTTTACTATACTAGTTATTATTTTTTCTTTATTTATCTGCTCTTGTTTCAAACTATCACCTAATTTCTCAAAACCCAAAAATGCAAGTTGGTGAATAAACGATAACGGTTCATTAGTATTTTGATATTTTTTAAATACGCTATAATCGAATTTTTGAACTACGTGTTCAACTAAATTATTTTCGAATATTTTCGTATCCAAATAATTTATTGAATTTATTCCTGTCATATAAATTTTTGCATTTGTTCTTTTTGCATGTACAAGAAGTCTGTGACTGGCACCAAGTTCAATTGTTTCTGCTTTACTTAAAATTTCAGACTCTTTTATTATGTTTGTTTTAATATTAAGTTTTTTACAGATATAGTTAATTTGATTGAAAAATATACTATTCAATGTATCGAACTTAATATCTAAAATTGTATTTGAAATAAATTCATCAATTTCATTTTTATATTTTGATTTTTTATAAGTATGATCTATTTTTTTTGCTACATCACTTAGACAATTTAAGTTGTGTTTAGATATCTTTATTTCGTCACAATATAATTTATCTGAAGTATCATCTAATTTTAAGCCTAAATAATGAGAAGAGTTATTAATTTCAATTTTATTTCTATGCATAAAAGCTCTTTTTCTAAATTTGGCAATATCCATAAAAATAAAAATATCGCTAACTAAGATTTTATGTATCAGGCCTAACCATGGTAAAAAAGCTGGTTGATGTGCACTGCAAATAATATTTTTATTATTCATTTTTAAACTCTTTAGCTATAAAATTTACCACTCTCAGAGATCCTTTGCCATCTACCAAATTTGAGATTTTTCTTTTTATCAATTTAATTTTATTATTTTGAAAAATTATTTTAGATATTTTTTTTTTTAGCGTTTTGTTATTTATTTTACTGAAATGCCCTATATAAAAAATATATTGTTTTCTGTTAAGCGTTCTACAATTTTCAATTTGATTAGCTGAAGTGCTTACAACATAATTTATTTTTTCTAAACATATTCTTTCAATATTATTAATTCCCCCTGCTCCAAAGCATATATCAGACTGAAAAGTTATTTGATCTAAAGAGTTAAGATTTGAATAAATTTTTATTGATTTATTATTTTTTGATAAATTTTGTAACATTTGAAGAAATTTAAAATTTTTTTCAACAATAATTTTTATTTTATAATCAAAATATTTTATTGTGAGAATATATTTTAAAACTTTACATGTTAAATTGTTAATGTCGTAGGAACCAAAATTAATTAAAATATTTTTTGTTTTTTTCAATTTTTTTTTTTTATTTTTTAAAATAGAGTATTTTTTATCAATAAGTGAATACTTAGGTCCTATTAGTATTTTTGCATTTCTATTTAAAATTTTATTAAATATTTTCTTTTTAAATAAACTGCTAAAGTTTTGATCTATAAAAAAATTACAATTATGTTTTCTTTTTAAGTCATCAATAACTAGTAATTTTTTAACATTTTTTTTTACTGAGTTTTCCCAATAAATTCCTAACTTATAATGATCAAGTATTAATAAATCTGGCTTTAATTCTTTTAAAAATTTATTTGATTTTAAACTATCGTTTTTTTGGCCAACAAATTTACTTGAATTTATTAAATTAATTTTAAACTTATGATTTTTGATTTTATTGGTATAAAAATTGTCACAACTAGCCATTAAAAAATATATTTGACAATTAAATTTATTTTTAAATTCTTTTGCTAAATTTATACATCTAGATATGTGGCCGTATCCTAAATCAGGATTTGCATCCACTCTTATAACAATTTTCATTAAAATTTATTTATTTATACTTCTTACTAAATGAAAACTTTCAGCGAAATTTAATCCTACTATTGTCCCTCTTCTACGAGCCAAAATCTCAACAGATTTTATTGATCTTGCATGTGGCCAATTTTTCATTTCAGAATTATAAAAAGTTAATGCCTTCTTTTTAAGTTTTATAGTTTTTGATATATCAACGTACCAGTTTGGTATGAATAAATTTTTTTCTTTATTAATTGACCATTCTGTACTTGAATTAACCTCAAATGTAAAAATTTTATTTAATGAACTTTTTGGAACAGGTCTACATGCGGTCAGAACAGCTCTGTTAGTAATTTCATGATCTATATTTAAATCACCATGATGGTGGGTATAAACTATATTGGGCTTAAACAATTTAATTATTTTTTCTATACTTTTTACCATTGTAAGCAAATTAACTGAGTCAAAAGAATTGTCAGGATAATCAAGTAATATAATTTTTTTAGCTCCTAAACTTTCATTAGCTTTCATTGCAGCACTTGATAAAGACGTGATTTTTTTCTCTATATTTTTAATTCTATCTCTTGATTTAATACCTTTGCTGAGCAGTAATACATTCACTTTATCTCTATTTTTTGAATGAAGAGCCATTGTCCCACCACATCCTAAAATTTCATCATCAGGATGAGCGGCAATTACTAATACATTATTTTTTTTTGTATTGTACATGTGTTATCCAGTGTTTTGTTTTAAATGATTATTTATTTTATTTAAATGTTTATTTTCTTTCATATATTCAATAACTTTTTTCCATGAAAAATATATATTTGGATAATAATTTTTAATAATTAAACTTATTAATCTCAAATCTTCTTTTTGATCTACAGTCCACCTTTGATCAGAATAGTTAATGTGACTTGAAAAATTTGCTTTTTTAAATTTTTTATTCTCAGTTATATAATAAGTTACATGTTCTTTTTGATATTTCTTTGTTGATCTTAAATATGCATTTTTGAGGGCTTTAAAACTAAAAACTTCCATGTCTAAACCATGGGGGAAGGTAGATGTTAAATTATTTGATACATAATCGACTTTTTTTTTTTTAAAAAAATCAATCAAGTTATCGGCTAACTTTGGGTCAATTAATGGACAGTCACCAGTAACTCTTAAAATAATATCTGCATTATATTTTTTAGCAGTATCATAATATCTTTTAAGAACATTTTTTTCATCACCTTTATAAATTGTTTCATGCCATCTTGTTGCTTCGTTGTATAGTTTTAAATTTTTTTTATTGTCAGGAATAGATAAAATAATTTCATTAATTTTTTTCGACTTTGATAAACGTGCTAATAAAATCTTAATTAAAGGTATATTACAAATATTTTTTAAAACTTTATTAGGAAATCTATTTGATGTTTGTCTAGCCTGTACAATTGCAACAATTTTTTTATCTCTTACTATTGGATTATTTTGAGTGGCTGGAAGTTTAAAATATAACATATTTTTTAATTTACTTGAAAATAGAAATCCTGATTTTAAAAAACATTTTATAGAAGCCTTATTTTGTTCTTTGATTCTTGCAATCAAGTTAATATTACTATTAAAATCTTTTTTAAATTTTCTTATAGCTTTTTGAAGAAGAATAGATGATAATTTTTTTTTTCTATACTCAGGATGTATAGTAATACTTATGTCGACATTATAAGATATTTCGTCAAAACTAAAAATAACAATTCCAATTTTCTTTTTCATTTTACCAACGTATAAAAAATATTTATTTGACCTTATAGCGCTGGAAAACCATTTTTTATGTTCTTCAATTCTAATAAATTTTGTATTTACCATCATTAAACGAGTACGTGAGTCATTCCTGCAATTATAAAAAAAATTTAAGTCTTTCATATTCGCTTTTATTATTTTCATAGAGTCTAAATTGATAAATTTATATATCTTAAGTGTAATTTTGCTTTCCAACTCCTGGAAAAAGTCTTAATTTTATTAATCTTGGGATATTTGCTAAATAAATTATTTTTGAAAAAATATAAGCAATTATTGCTATCCATCCTACTTTTTTTACTCTTACTGATCGGTAACCTCTAAAAGCAAATGCAGAGTAAATAGCCCACATCTTATCATCACTTGATAATTCTTTTTGTAATTTAAAATCATATAACAAATTTTCTGGTATTTTTAATAAATCAACAGGTGTAGTTTTCATTTTATTTAATTCTTCAGTAATTTTATAACTTTGTTCATCTATCTCTTTAATTTCATCGTTTCTTAAAACATCTTTATAATAGTTAGACAAATTTATTCCTTGTTGTTTTCCTGAATGTGAATTGCCTAGCCACGGAGTACTAGCAAGTGTTGGTTTTATTAAACAATTATCAAAATTAAGATTAATTTTATTTGAAATTGATTTCATTGTATCTTGGGTGTTATTTACAAGATTTTCATATCTATAAACTATAAATTTACCGTTAACCCCATATTTTTGCTGCATAATTACTATCCTGGATAAAGCTACAAGCCAGGTTCTAATTTGTGCCTGCAAATCATATACATTAAAAGCTTTTACAAGAAAATTTGGCACTCTTGGTTTCTGGAAACGTCTTGAACCAAAATATAACCTTGCCAATCTAGTTTTTTCAGAAGCTATATAAGTTTTAATGTCTCTAATAGGACATAGTACATAAGAATCATTAAATTCTGAAAAATATTTATCAAAATTTTTTAAATAAAGCCCCCCACTACTATGGACTACCGCATATTTTAAACTTCCTTTATGTTTTCCATCGTCCCATGCATCAAAATATGAATTATGCATTGCATCATATATTTCATGGACCGAGTTTACTTTGTTATTATATTTTTTTATATCTTCAATATATTTACTATAATCAAAATCAGTTTTAATATTTTGATAAAATGCTTTTTCTAAATAATTTTTCCTAACACCTACTGGGTCAGATCTTTCTTTGCCCCATTTGTGTATGATATCAACTTTCTTTTCAGGTATTTTTAAAAACTTCAATATATCATTTTTGTAATTTTTCATTTCTGGTATTGAAGTTGGATTTCCATTTAGCATATCTGAAAATGGAAAAAGATCATCCTCAAGAAAACCAGTTTCTAATGGATAGCTTCCAATGTCGGGATGCCCGTCAAATAATCTAGCAAGTAGAGAGCCTCCGTGTCTATTTATACTTGCAATGAAAAGATGTTTAATCATATTTTAATTTCAAAATTTAATAGATTTATTATGTTGAATTGCAACATTTAATAAATGTTGAGCTAATTTTTTTGTAGCATATTTAGGGGGGAAGTTTGAAAACTTATATAAAAATTTGTCTACTTTTTCTTTTAAAATAGTATTTCTCATCCATTTATCTGGGTCATCCCAATTATTAATAATACATGATGATAATTCTTCAGGATTGTTTGCTAAAATCTTAGCTTCTATTAATAGTTCATAATATTTCCTATAGTCATTAACCATATGTGCAAATGTATTTGGCCAAATGCACATTGTGGGAATATTAGAAGAAATTGTTTCTAAAATTCCTGTTGAATCATAACAATGAATTACTAGTCTGCTTTTTGCAAACAATTGCTTTAATTTTTTTTCATGAAAATCAAATTTAATTTCTGGAAAATCTTTTTTTATACTTTCATAGGGAATGAAAGAGTGATTTTTATAAGAATGAGGTAACCTTAATATAGTTTTTTTTAAAATCTTTTTTGGTAAATTTGAAATTAATTTTCTTAGCCATTCTTGATTAAGTTCATTATCCAATATTTTATCCCAAATTTTTCTATCAGTCGTAATAGGTGCTATTAAAATTAATAAATTGCCATTATTATCATGTTTAAAATTTTGACCTACCAACTTTAAATTAAAACCATTTTTATTCATTCCCCAGCCATTCTCCCCCCATCCAATAACTTTATCTGGAGATCTGACTTTATCATGCAACAAAGTTCCTTTGTAAGAAACCGTTCCATGTTGACCTATAAAATAAGGTACATTTTTCTCTCTTTTTTGAGCCGTCCACAATTTAAAAACTTCATCATAATCATGGTTATTTGAAGTAAAAATAAATTTTGGTTTTCTAGGCCAAGGAAGTTTTGAAACTACATCTAATAGTTCATTAAAACCTTCTAGAAAACAAATTGGTATTGAAAAAGGTATGTCAGTTCTTACAAATTTCTCAAATTCTCCAAAATTTTTATTAGATAATAAAAATTTTTTTCTTAGATTAATATTATAACTTCTATAAATTATTTCAGGGCTTTTCCAAATTTGAGGAACTTGTTTTAAGTTTAAATAAAGTTTCATTTGTTGAATAAAAGGCAAATAGCTACTTATTATGAAAGCATCATCATCTCTTTTAAAATATTTCAGAATATATGATAGATAGTTTTTTGATTTACTAGTAAAAGTTTCCTTTGAGTTTAATTCTTTTTTAAAATTAAAATAATATAATTTTTCATCATTATTAATATATTTAATTTCAATCTTGGATTTCATTGTCTCTAATATCTTTGAATACAAAACTTCGTTCCAATATTGATTTAGACATGCTCTGCTTAAGGATATTGTATCTTCTGTAACCAAAAGTTTATTTTTTGTATTAATTATATTTACTCCACTCAAATCATAATTTTGTATTGCATTCTTTATTTTATTAAATCTGTTAAATACAACGATGAGGTAATTTTCTAACCAAGGACCGACAATAATTTGCCAGAAACTTTCAGGATATTCTAATTTATGAACCTCATTCAAAAGTGAGCTTATTTCTTTAATTAGCTTAAAAAACAAAGAGTCTATATAATTTAAATCATTATCCCTCTTTTCTGAATCAATTCCATAAGGAATTGCAATTTTATAATCAATATTTGACAAAAAAATATTTCTCTCTTTTTTGCAACACTTCTCATCTATAAACAGTAAAGGAGCTTTTAAATTCCATCTACTTTCATTAGAATTTAAAGCTAAAAAACGTTTCATTTGAAATTTATTAATAATTGCAATTGTTTTTAAAAAAATAATTTTTTTGAATTGTATTTTTTGATAATATTTAGCAAAATTTTTTCTGAATTTTGTGAAATTT
>CESQ01432474.1_pt1 | contig 12205 bp, 12 predicted proteins | sample 361401 | NCBI WGS metagenome assembly CESQ01 (sample SAMEA2622119, study PRJEB7988) | marine metagenome | isolation source: saline water (ENVO:00002010), including | reverse complement strand
TAATAGAAAGTTTGGATTATGGCGAGTATGGACAAATTCTGGTGGTGTTTTACTGTTTTTTTTAACAACTGCATTTTTCTATTTAGGTTTTAATGATGAAAATTTTAGCATCATATTAAATAAGCCTGATAATTTCCCAATTATCATGATGATATATACGATGTTTTTTTATACATGGTATGGAATGAAAAAATCATATATAAATGACAGAAGGATTTCAAAAGGGAAAAAACCAAATGAATATCATGATCCCGATGATAAAGTTTTAGTTTGGCCAGATCTTGTTTATATTGAGTTTATTGCGCTATTGCTTTTTACAGTTTTTCTAATAGTTTGGTCAATCCTTGTGGCAGCACCTTTAGAGGAGCCAGCCAATCCATCGGTTACTCCAAATCCATCTAAAGCTCCATGGTACTTCCTTGGATTGCAAGAGATGTTAGTTTATTATGATCCATGGCTTGCAGGAGTTTTATTCCCTACTTTAATTATTCTTGGAATGTGTGCTATACCGTACATAGATATTAATAAAAAAGGTGATGGATATTATTCATTCAAAGAAAGAAGAGTTGGTTACTTTATTTTTATGTACGGATGGCTTGTATTATGGGTATATTTAATTATTATAGGTACTTTTTTCAGAGGTCCTAATTGGAATTTTTATGGTCCATTTGAATGGTGGGATCCACATAAGTTAGAAGTGTTAAATAATATTAATTTATCAGAATATTTTTGGGTTATAATGCTAAACCAGCCTCTTCCAACTAATATTTTTCTACGAGAATCAATTGGTTTTATTATAACTGGTCTTTATCTATTTGTATTACCTGTAGTTCTTGCGCAAACATATTTAAAAAATATGTTAAAAGAATATGGCCCTGTAAGATATGTTTTTTTAATGATATTAGGTTTAAGTATGCTTTCATTGCCAATTAAAATGTATTTAAGATGGTTTTTTAATTTGAAATATATAATAGGAATTCCAGAGTACTTTTTTAATATTTAGTTAATTTATGGATTACAAAAACGACGAGCGATATTGGAATATAAATTTACTTAATAAGTGGTTTGCTATTTCAAGCATTCTATTTCTAGTATCTATTATGTGGATGTTCTATCATGATAATGATGATGAATTTAAAACATACCAGAAAGACTACAGGAAACTCGAAGCCCAAATTGCACAAACTAAACTGCTTGAAGAGCTAGATAAGGTTTCATCTGAAAGAGATATTTATGAAGAATCATATAATGAGGCTAAACTATTATTTGATTCTAATTATGATATACTTGATTCTTTAAATGAAACGCTAGTAAAAGCAAAGGGAGTCTTTTATAAATCAAATATGGATTATTTGTTTTTTAAAGCAGAATCAGATCAAAAAAAATATTTATATGAGACCGAGATAGTAGAGTCACATCATGATGATCATAGTAGTAAAGATTATCATAAGCCAAAAGATTATAAATATAAAGATGAGTATGAGTTGTCATTAATCAAATTAAATAATTTAAAGTTAATAAAAGAGAACGATGAAAAAAATGTTTTAGATATTGAATCAAAAATTAAAATTTTGCGTTCCGATTTAAAGATTGAAGAAGATAAATTAAATAAGTACCTTAAACAAGTAACATTGCTTGAAACTAAAGTACAAAAATTAGATAGATCAAAAATGACTATAACAAACCAGATTGGTGATATAGTTAGAGATTTGCCTATACTTGATTTCTTGGATCCTTATTATAAAGTTAATCAAATTGTTGCAAATGATGTAAAATATGATGTTAATTTTGCTTCCGTTCCAACTGTAGATAGGTGTACTAGTTGTCACCTTGGTATTGATAATCCTGATTTTAAAGATGCTCCTCAACCATTTACTGCCCATCCAAGGCTAGATTTATATGTTTCATCATCTTCGCAACATTCAATGGACCAATTTGGTTGTACGAGTTGTCATGCAGGGAGGGCTCGTGGTACAACTTTTGTTTCATCTTCTCATACACCCGGAAGTGCTGAGCAGGAAGAAGAATGGAAAGAAAAATATGATTGGGAGAAAATTCATCATTGGTTGCAACCTATGCTTCCTACAAAATATACACAAGCTAGTTGTTTTAATTGTCATCAAAGTCAGCCTATAGTAGATGGTGGAGATAAATTGGCAATGGGCTTAGGATTGATAACAGCATCAGGCTGTAATAATTGCCATCATATAGAAACTTATCAGAAAGAGCATAATGCAGGACCTCCATTAACTCATTTAGATCAAAAACTTGATAAAGAATGGGTTTCTAAATGGATTAAAAATCCTCAAAGTTTTAGACATAATACATGGATGCCACATTTCTTTGAGCAAGAAAATAATTCTAGCCCAGAAATGATAAGAAGAAATAATTCTGAAATTTATGCTATGACAGAGTATTTTTACCCAAATGGTAATCATACTATGAATAATTCATCCGAATTTATAGGTGATTATGAATCAGGAGAAAAGCTTTTTAATGCCGTTGGATGTATGGGTTGCCATCAAGTTAAAAACGAAAAAGAAGATCTGATATTTGATGATTTACCATATGAACTTTACATGTCAAAGTTTGGATATGAATCTGAGGAGATGACTAGATACGAATTACTGAAGAATCAAGGTCCAAATTTAATAGGAGTTGGTTCAAAGTCAGATGCTGAATGGATTTATAATTGGATTAAAAATCCATCTGATTATTATCCAGGAACAAGGATGCCTGATTTTAGATTAACTCACCAAGAATCAGCTGATATAACTGCTTATTTATTAACTCTTAAAAATGAAGAATTTAATAAGCTTCCACCTTCTTATTATGATCAAGAAGAAATGCAAAATATTGCTCAAGGCTGGTTGGTTAAAGCATTTCCTGAAGAAGAAGCAATCGATAAATTAAAAAGTATGTCTGAAGATGAAGTTATGCACTACGTTGGAACTAAAAGTATTAATTATTACGGTTGCTATACTTGCCATGCTATAGATGGATTTGAGGATGCTAAGCCAATTGGAGCAGAATTAACTTATGAAGGTTCAAAACCTTTAAATACTCTAGATTTTGGACACATACATTTTATAGGTCATAATAATTATTCTTGGTTTGAACAAAAACTTGCAAATCCACGAATTTTTGATAGAGATAAAATAGTTGCTCCTGAAGATAAATCTCGAATGCCAAATTTCTATTTTAAGCCTGAAGAAATAGAAGCAATAACTACAGCTATACTTGGATTTAATAATCTTAAATATTCACCTAATATGATTATTGAAAACTTAGTAGATGATAAAAATGTATTTAAAGGATATTCTCTTATTCAGCAATATAATTGTCAAGGATGTCATATTATTGAAAATTTTGGAGGTCAGATTGCCGATATAATTGGTAAGCCAGAATATTCACCTCCAAATTTAAATACACAGGGTGTGAAAACTAAGCCTGATTGGTTGTTTTCATTTTTTAAAAACCCATCTATAATTAGACCAAACTTGCAGGTTAGAATGCCTTCTTTTACAATGTTTAATGATGATGATTGGAATTCTGTTATCCGTGCATTTCAACATTTAGAAAATCATACTTTATCATTTGAGACAATTCATAAAATTGATAAAAATACCATAGAATTTAAAGCAGCTGACAAATTACATGAGTTTGGAGCATGCAATAATTGCCATTTTTATGGTGAAGTTAAACCTACTCAGGGTCCTGAAACATGGGCTCCAAATTTAGCTTTAACTAAGGAACGCTTGAGACATGATTGGGTTATTGAATGGCTTAGGAACCCTCAAGAAATTATGCCTGGAACAAAAATGCCAGCTCCTTATTTGCCTACATCAGATTTATTATCAGCTGATGGTGCTGTTGAAATTTGGGGAAAATATTTAGTAGAGCTAAATGGTGATAACGATTTAATGTTAAAAGGTTTAACTGATTATATATATACTATTCCTGGAAAGATAGATATATCAGATTATGTTAGGGAATATTTTAGAGTTAATGGTTACGACTTTGATTCAGATGATGAGGAAGATGAAGATGACTGGGATGATGATTGGTAAAATTTAATTATAAAGTTTAATTAAGTTTTCAATATCTTTTCTTGCATCTCCAGGTCTCCAATCAAGACCATCAAAAGTTTTTAAAATTTTCAATTCTTTATCAATAAGAATACTTCTCATACTATGACCTATATTATTTTCTTCAACTCCCCAGTATGCAACTCCAGATTGCTGAGCTAGTTGAAAAATATCGTTTAGATGATTATAGCTTGATAAAAATCTCATGTTTTCTGTTTCAATAGTACCATATATATTATTCAACACTTCAGGGGTATCATAAAGGTAGTCAAAGCTGACAAGTAAGAAGTTTATATTTTTATTTTTAAAATGATTAGCTAAATATTGATTTTTAACAATTGCAGCAGGGCACATGTTTGGCATTGGACATTTACTAAAAATAAATGATATCAGTGTAAAATCTGAGTTTAGATCTTTTAAGCTTAATTCCTTATTTCTTATTGTAAGGAAAGTTGCATCATCAATACGGTCTCCAACATTTTTCAAAGAATATTTAGAATCATTGTCATCATTCCAGAAATTATCATTTTCACTATCCAGAATAGATTTACCTATTATATTATAATTTAATGTATAGCTATCCCTAGATTTTACAATTAAATCAAAAGAAACACTGTCATTTATAGAAAACTGATTTATATCTACTGTTTTATGTAAGTTGAAATACATTACCATTTTAACCATAAAGCCAGGTATTTCATCATGATCAATTAAGAGTTTTTTTTCATCTTTTTTTATCTCTTTTATAACACCAATAACCTTATAGTTTGAGGGAGGATTGCAAGAAGTAAAAAACAGTATTATTAGAGCTGATATTATTGTCATGTACTAATAGGAGAGAGCTTAATGCTCTCTCCACATTATTATTTATTTTTTAGTTTTTTCAGGTTTTACAAAAACAAAATCTTGAGTAGTCTCAATGGAATCTTTTATTTCAACTGTTTTAGTTAGAGATCGTTTCATTTTAAATTTTTCTTGCCATGCAATTACTTCGTATGTACCAGGTGGAATGTTTTCAATGGAAAAATTTCCTTTATCATCAGTTACTGCAAAATAAGGATGATCTTGAACAAGTACCCAGGCTTTCATCCATGGATGAACATCACATTTTATATAAAATGGTTCTTCAACAACTCCAAAGCTAGTTTCTTTTTCTTTAACAACTTTTGGCATTGCAAAATTAAACTGATCATTTTTTTCTGCCATAGAGTGAATATTATGTAAAGTTGCATCGCTGTTCTTTATCATAACTTTTTGATCTTTCATAACAGCTAGTACGTGAGGTGTATAGACGCATCCTTTTTGGTCTAATACTGCCGTATCTTCAAGTGCAGGACCATCATAGTTTACATCTTTTAACCAAACTAGTACGTTTTTAAAGTTAAGCTCATCATCAACAATAAAGCTTTCTGATAATACTTTGTTTTCATGAGATGCACCGCAAACTGGATCTGCATCCATTTTTAATGGCTTAGCTTTAGGTACTTTACCTTGATATTTGACATTTCCTTTTAATGTTCCATGCGTATGCTTTGTATCAGTGCCACATCCATCGCAATGAGCAAATAGGTTTATGCTTATAAAACATATGCTTGTAAATAATATTGTTAATTTTTTAAACATTTAATCTCCTTAAAATAAGTATATATTAATTTACCGAATCAAATTAATTTCATCCAAGATTTCTTTATTATAGGTTTTAATAATTATGATTAAATTATCATATGTTAATTTTATATATATTAATGTTTTTATCCTTTGCAACTATTTTTATTAATGGTTTTCAATGGATTTTTAGATTCAATATTTATAATGCTAATTATATTTCTTTTTCCTTTATTTCGACTATACTTTATATGTTTACTCAATCAGCTGTTATGTTCTATTTAATTGGATCTGGGAAAAGGATTAAAGAACTTACAATAGAATATAAACTAGATAAGATTTTTTATGACAGGGTAATTAAGATTAAAAGAGAATTGTTCCCTGCTTTGACAATTAATATACTTATTATTGGAACTGGTTTTATTTTAGGTGGAGGAGTACAAACAAAAGTGATTAGTAAATATTGGCATTATTTCATTTTTTATTTTGGTTTACTGCATTACATGAAGGTTATTGTATTGCAACATAGAGCACTTATTGAAAATTTTAATATTCTATCAGACCTTGGTGAAGCTATTGATAATAATAGAAGAGAGGTTTAAATTTTTTATTTAGCAAAAATATTAGAATTAATCGGAATGCTTATATTAGGAGTTAGTTTTGTTATAAATTTTCCAGAAACATTAAACTGGAACTTTTTTATTATTGGACTTGCTTTTTTTTCAATGGGATTTATGATAGAAAAGTTTGTTTTAAAGTAGGTATCTTTATTCTTAACTTTATACATTCTAAATTTACTTTATTTTAATGAAAATAGATCATTTAAAATCAATACCAGAATTACCTGCTTCAATAAAGAACAAAAAAACTCGTCCAAAAAAAACTGCATGGGTAGATGAGGATAATTGTACCGGTTGTCAGGCATGTGTTCCTTTTTGTCCTGTAGATTGTATTGAACCTGTTGCAATCGATAAACATTTTTTTCCACCAATACCACCTGTGCAAATTAGATTTAATGAATGCATTGGATGTCAAATATGTGCAAAGGTTTGTACTAAATTAACCTGGGATGCAATTCGAATGGTTGAAACAGATAAACTAGAAGAGCGTTTAGATATTACAATTGATTAATTAGGAGGTGTTTTGACTGACATACATCATGAAGAGAGTTTCTTGAGAAAATATATATTCTCAATAGACCATAAGGTTATAGGAATTCAATATGGAATAATGTCATTATTATTTTTGTTATTAGGTTTTGGCTTAATGATGGTTATGAGATGGCAATTAGCATATCCTGATCAGCCTTTGCCATTGTTAGGTTGGAGATTATCACCAGATATGTATAATTCATTTGGAGCGATGCATGGTACAATAATGATTTTTTTAGGTGTTGTTCCTGTCATAACTGGTGCATTTGGTAACTATTTAGTTCCTTTGCAAGTTGGAGCATGTGATATGGCATTTCCTAAGCTTAACATGGCAAGTTTTTGGTGTTATTTTGTCGGTGGTATAGTCATGCTTAGTGGATTTCTTTTACCTGGAGGCGCTGCAAATTCAGGGTGGACTTCTTATCCGCCATTATCAGTAGTGGCAACTACTGGTCAAACTGTATGGCTTATAGGTATGGTATTTCTAATTACTTCTTCTCTTCTTGGTTCCTCTAATATTATTGTTACTATAGTTCAACTTAGAGCACCTGGTCTTACTTGGATGAAATTACCATTTTTTATTTGGGCTCAACTTGTCACATCATTTCTCTTACTTTTAGCTTTTCCACCGCTTGAGGCAGCTGCGATTTTTCAATTAATGGATAGATTAGCTATGACAAGTTTCTTTATGCCTTCAGGCTTAATAGTGGGTGGTGCAGCAACTGATTATGCTGGTGGTGGTAGTCCTTTATTGTGGCAACATTTGTTTTGGTTCTTAGCTCATCCTGAGGTATATGTTTTGATTTTACCAGCTTTTGGTGTAGTAAGTGAAATAATAGCAAATAATTCACGAAAACCATTGTGGGGTTATAAACCCTTAGTATATTCTGTTATATTTTTAGGCTTTATGTCATTTATTGTTTGGGCACATCATATGTTTTTAACAGGAATGGGTCAGACAATGAGTAAGTTTTTTGCAATAACCACTATGATTATTTCTGTTCCTTCAGTAGTTATACTATCTTGCCTATTAATATCATTGTGGGGTGGTTCTATTAGATTTAATACTCCTATGTTATTTGCACTTAGTTTCTTGCCTATGTTTGGAATGGGAGGTGTGACAGGCTTGCCTTTAGGGTTGCCTTTATCTGATATTCATTTACATGATACATATTATGTGATTAGTCATTTTCATTATGTCGTAGCACCTGGAACTATTTTTGCAATCTTTGCGGGTATTTATTTTTGGTTCCCAAAAGTAACTGGTAAAAAATTAAATGAAGTTTTAGGTAAAATTCATTTTATTTTTTCACTCATATTTATGAATGGAATATTTTTCCCAATGCTTATTCAAGGTTTAGCAGGTGTTTCTAGAAGACTTGCTGATGGAGGTCAATCTTACGCTCATGCTCAAAATGTAATTCACTATAATGAATTTATGTCAATGTCTGCATGGCTTCTTGGCTTGGCTCAACTTCCGTTTATTTTCAATATAATCATGACTCTGTTTAAAAAGAAAGATAAAGTAGCTGATCCAAATCCTTGGAATGCTACTACATTAGAGTGGGCTTGTCCATCTCCACCAATTGCGCATGGAAATTTCGAGAAAGAACCTGTTGTTTACAGAGGACCTTATGAATATAGTGTGCCTGGTCATAAGAAGGATTTCAGTCCTCAATCTGAAAAATTAGGAGAAAAATAGATGAAAATACCTTATAATGAAGAATTAAGACCTGATACTGGCCTTTATAATGCTAAACTTGGAATATGGCTTTTTTTAGCATCTGAGGTTATGTTATTTGGTGGATTGTTTTCAGCCTATATTATGCTTCGATTATCTGATCCTAATTGGGCTAATTATGGTCAAAGTGCATTAAATGTTCCTCTTGCAACATTAAATACTGTTGTTTTAATAACATCAAGTGTAACTATGGTTATGTCATGGGTTGCATTAAAATTAAATGATATTAAAAAATACTCTATGTATATGGGTTTAACATTACTTTGCTCATTTGGTTTTTTAGTAATTAAATATATTGAATATTCTTCAAAGTTTGAACATGGCTTATATCCATCGACAAATAACTTTTTAGCTGTTTATTTTACAATTACTGGTTTACATGGATTACATATAGTTGGTGGAATATTAGTAAATGGTTATTTTTTTGGTCCAGGAAAAAAAATGTGGGATACAGAACCTGAAAGATTTACAAATAGAATAGAAATTGCTGGTCTTTATTGGCACTTTGTAGATTTAGTTTGGATCTTTTTATTTCCAGCACTTTATTTATTATAATATAGGAGAATTTATGAGTAGTGATATGAAACATCATATTAAGGTATATAGAAATGTATTTTTCGCTTTATTGGTTTTAACTGGCTTTACTGTTGGTGCTTCTTATGTTGAATTTGGTGGTATTGTATGGTTAGCGGTAGGAGTAGGTCTAGCTATAGCGTTTGTAAAAGGTTATTTAGTTGCTGCTAATTTTATGCATCTTAATAATGAAAAGTCTTTTATTTATTTGACATTAGGTATTACTATGATTTGTTTTATTATATTATTTTTCATGCCAACAATTTGGCATAGTGATGGATTGCGCTCACCTTCTAGTATACCAATGCAAAATGGTGAGATTTATGAAAAGCCTAGTGATGTAGATCATCATAGTCATGAAGGGCATCATTGATAATGTCATTAAAGAAATTTCATATTATATTTATTATGATTTCATGTCTATTTATGATTTATTTTTCATATTGGAGCATAAATAAATGGATTAATTATAGCGATAATTCATATTTATTTTATTTTATTCTATCATTTTTTACACTTTTAAGTTTGATTTTATATTCAAAAAAATTTATAAATAAATATAAAGGAATTGTAAGTTGAAAATTTTTATAGCTTCATCTATTTTTTTTATAAATAGCTTGCAAGCATGTGCTGTATGCTATGGTGCCCCAGATGATCCAATTACAATGGGAATGAATAAAGCTATTTTATTTTTATTGATGACTATTATATTTGTATTATCCTGCATTATATATGGTATTGTTTCAATTGCAAAAAAATCAAGTGAAATTAATATAGAAGGAATAGAATGACTGAATATCTGCAAAGTTTTATGCCAATATTATCATCAGAATTAGGTCATCTTGGAGATGAATTAAATGGATACGTTCATATTCTTATGCTTCTTTTATTGGTAGGTTGGGGTATATTTTTTATTTATTGCCTATTTAGATTTAGTAAAAAAAATAATCCTAAAGCTAGTTATCATGGAATTACAAATCATTATTCAAGCTATGTTGAAGCTGGAATTGTTGTGTTTGAAGCGGTTCTTTTAATTGGATTTGCAATTCCAGGTTATCAAATGGTTAAATATGATGATATTTCTGATTTAAGTAATGATGATTTGGAGATAAGAGTTGTTGCTCAACAGTTTGCATGGAATATACATTATCCTGGTCCTGATGGAAAATTTGGTATAACTAAAATTTCTTTGGTTGATGAAGAGACAAATCCACTAGGCTTAGATAGAGATGGATATGGAGCAGATGATATTACTACTATTAATCAGCTGCATTTACCTGTAAATAAACAGGTAAAAATATATTTATCTTCAAAAGATGTAATACATGGATTTGCATTACCTGAAATGCGTGTAAAACAAGATGCTATTCCAGGTATGCAGATACCTATCTATTTTACCCCAACAAGGACAAGTGAGGAATTTTTAGTCCAAATTAAAGGAACTGCTAGAGATGGCATGGGTTATGAAATTGCCTGCGCACAATTATGTGGAAATTCACACTATAGAATGCGTGGATACATGACAATTCATACTGAAAATGAATTTAATGAATGGCTTGCTGAAGAAGCTGAGTATCTTGATTCACAAGGTGAAGATGATTGGGACGATGATTGGTAGGAAAAATAAAGGCCCTTTCAAGGGCTTTTTTATTAATATATAATTATGTCATTAATAACAAATAAATGGATTGGAACTGAGTATTTCAAAGTATTTGATTTTCATCATATAGAATGCTTTGTTGGGAATGCAAAGCAATCTCTTTACTACTATTGTTTGGTGATGGGATTTAAGCCATTTGCGTATAAAGGTCCTGAAACTGGTAATAAAGACTTTTCTTCATATGTATTGAAAAAAAATAAGATTTACATTGTATTAACGTCACCAGTAAAATCTACCCATAAATCAAATGAATGGATAAATAAACATGGCGATGGTATATATGATATTGCTTTTTTAGTAGATGATGCTAAGGATGCATATGATTCTTGTATTTCAAGAGGAGCTAAGTCTGCTTATGAGCCTACTTTTAATAATGGTAAAACATATTGCTCATCTGGGATTAAAACGTATGGGGATGTGATACATTCATTTATAAGTAAAAATGATTTTAAAGAAACGTGGGCCCCTGGCTTTGTAGAGCTTAATCAACCTGAATTAAATATTAAGGATACTGGTTTAATCAGAATAGATCATGTTGTAGGCAATGTTGAAGAGGATAGAATGGATTATTGGAAAGATTATTATGAAAATATTTTTGGATTTACAAATTTCATTGTTTTTGATGATTCAGATATATCTACAAAATATTCATCTCTGAAAAGTAGAGTTATGAGGTCAGAAAATTGGAAAGTTCGCTTGCCAATTAATGAGCCAGCTAACGGATTGAAAAAATCACAAATTCAAGAATATTTAGATTTTAATAATGGTCCTGGTGTACAGCATGTAGCTTTATTGACAGATAATATTGAACATACAATAGGAACTCTTAGAATAAATGGAATGCAATTTTTAAATGTACCTAATACTTATTATGATAAATTAAGGAATAGAGTGGGTGATATTGATGAAGATATTAATATGATTAAAGATTTAAATATATTGGTAGATAGAGATGAAGAAGGATATCTATTGCAATTATTTTCTCAGCCTGTACAAGATAGGCCTACTTTATTTTATGAATTTATTCAGAGGAAGGGATCAAGAGGATTTGGTCAGGGGAATTTTCAAGCATTGTTTGAAGCAATTGAAAGAGAACAAGAAAGAAGAGGTAATTTATAATGCCGTTTTATAACTGCCAAGGCAATATTCCTTCAAAAAGACATACAGTTTTTAAAAAGAATGAAAAATTGTTATTTGAACAACATATCAGCAGAGAAGGTTTTTCAGGTATTTATTCAAACATGTATCATTTATCTATGCCTACTAAGTTAAAAGAGGTGGGTGATTTAGTGAATATAAATTTAATTGCAGGCAAGGCTAAACATCAACCTCAGCATTTAGAGACATTTAATATTAACCAAAATGGCGATATGCTAAAATCCAAAAT
>CESQ01076224.1_pt1 | contig 12228 bp, 9 predicted proteins | sample 361401 | NCBI WGS metagenome assembly CESQ01 (sample SAMEA2622119, study PRJEB7988) | marine metagenome | isolation source: saline water (ENVO:00002010), including | reverse complement strand
TCCGGAATACTAACAATAATGATTTTTGCAGTTGTACTGATTCTTGTGGCTGCTGTGATGTTTTTCGCACAGCGATACAAGAGATGCCCTCCTGACCAGATAATGGTGATTTATGGTCGCACAGAAAGGACGGCGGATGGACGCCCGAAACCATCCAAGACCCTCCACGGTGGTGCCGCACTTGTATGGCCCTTGATCCAGGACTACGCGTACATCTCGCTTAAGCCGATGACCATCAACATCGACCTCAGAGGGGCTCTATCCCTGCAGAACATCAGGATCAACGTTCCGAGCACCTTCACAATAGGTGTCTCCACAGAGCCTAGCATAATGGCCAATGCGGCCGAGCGTCTTCTCGGATTCAAGGTCGATGACATCGAGGAGATGGCCAAGGAGATCATCTTCGGTCAACTACGTCTGACTGTCGCGACTCTGACAATCGAGCAGATTAACCAGGATCGAGACTCATTCCTAGAACTGATCCAGAAGAACGTCGGGCAGGAGATGAGGAAGGTCGGACTTTACCTGATCAACGTTAACATCGCTGACATTACTGACAATGCTGACTACATCGAGAGCATCGGTAAGAAGGCAGCATCCACTGCAGTCGAGCAGGCTAGGATAGACGTAGCGAACGCCGAGAGGGACGGTGCAATCGGTAAGGCAGAGGCAGACCGAACAAAGGACATCCAGGTCGCTGAGAACACTGCACAGGCCGAGAAGGGAAGGAAGGCGGCAGAGGCGGACCGACGTGTGTACGTCGAGCAGCAAGAGGCAATGGCAGTGGGCGGAGAGAACGCAGCTCAGGCAGAGATAGCCAGGGCAAACGCCGACCTAGCCGAGGCAGAGGCAGGAGCCAAGCAGAGGGCCGACGTGGCCACAGCAAAGGCAGAGGCCGAGATCGCTAAGGCGACCTACGATGAGGAAGAGCAGAAGCTCAGAGCCAGCGAGATTGCCAGAGAGACCGTTGCCAAGCAGCAGGTCGAGATCGCCGCGGAGGCCGAGGCTGAGAGGCAGAGGAGAATCGCTCGTGGTGAGGCAGATGCAATCCTTGCAAAGTACGAAGCAGAGGCCGAGGGAATCCAGAAGGTCTTGGAGTCCAAGGCTAAGGGTTACAGCAACCTAGTAGCCAGCGCTTCAGGCGACCCCAAGGCAGCAGCAACGCTCTTGATGGTCGAGAAGATAGAGGCCATGGTCAATGCACAGACAGAGGCCATCCGGAATCTGAAGATTGACAAGATCACAGTTTGGGACAGTGGCAACAACGCCGATGGAAATTCGGCTACTAGCAACTTCGTAAGCAGCCTGGTCCAGAGCCTACCACCAATCCATGACGTGGCCAAGATGTCCGGCGTCGAGCTTCCAGACTACTTGGGTTCGATGACGGACGATACCAATGAGTCTTGATCGTTAGCGGAAGTAATGGCATGACCGAGAGCGCGGTTGTAGTAGGCGGGGCAAGAACCCCGTTCTGCGAGTGGCTTGGTGGAAAGCGCGGGGACGGCGGTCCCGGTGGAAGATTGGCATCCGTCTCGGCAGAGGAACTGGGGACCATAGCAATCAAGGGCGCCATGGAGAAGACTGGAACCGACCCAGGTTCCGTTGAACACGTAGTCATGGGGCATGCTCTGCAGACTTCTGGACAAGCTATCTTCGGAGCTAGGCATGCCGGTCTCAGGGCCGGAATACCTCAGGAAGTCCCCATGCTAACGCTAAACCGACTTTGCGGAAGTGGGGCCCAGTCGATAATCAGCGCAACCCAGATGATAATGCTGGGGGAGGCAGAGGTGGTGGTTGCAGGAGGCATGGAGAACCTCAGCCAGGCTCCACACGTCCTCAGGGGGATGAGGGGTACGTACAAGCTCGGAAGGCCCCCCTCCGCCGGAGAAGAAATCCCCCAGGACATGGAGGACTACCTATTCACCAACCTGGTTGACGGGGTCAGTGGCATGTTCATGGCCCAGACCAGTGATGAATTGTGCCGCAGGAAGGGAGTCGTCAGGGAGCAGGCTGATGAGTACGCTGCAATTAGTCACCAGAGGACTGAGTCCAGCGTATCTTCGGGTGCATGGGCGGGGGAGATTGTACCAGTCGAGACCTCAGATGGGGTAATCGACCACACTCACGAGGATCACGTAGTCCTGGGGACCACCATCGAGACGCTCTCGGGGCTGAGGACTCATTTCGGACCAGACTCACTCGTAACTGCAGGAAACGCATCCGGAGTGGTCGATGGCGCTGCAGCTGTCGTAGTGAAGTCCTCATCTAGAGCCGAGGCTGATGGCGATGAACCTCTAGCCAGAATCGTCTCATGGGGGATTGTAGGGCTGGAGCCTAGCATCATGGCTTACGGTCCAGTCCCCTCCAGCCTGAAGGCGATCGAGAATGCAGGCCTGTCAGTATCGGACATAGACCTCTGGGAGATAAACGAGGCATTCGCAGGCCAGGCAGTAGCCTGCATCAAGGACCTCGGGATAGACTATGACAGGGTAAATGTCAATGGTGGCGCAGTTGGGCTAGGTCACCCACTAGCCGCAACTGGAACAAGATTGGTCCTGACGCTCTCACATCAGTTGAGGGGGACGGGTGGACGTTACGGCGTAGCAACGGCCTGCATTGGCGGCGGGCAAGGGATTGCTGTTGTAGTAGAATCACTCTAATCTAGCGTGATTGTAGAATCGGAGGAGTTATCCCTAATCGAATTATCCCTTGCCCATGAGCCACATACCTGGAACCGGGCACGCAACCTCAAAGAGGAGTCTAGTGAAGACTGTAACTTGGAGGACAATAGGAACAATCGATACCATCGTCATCGCTAAGCTCGTTACGGGAAGTTGGTCAGCAGGGGCTGCAATCGGAGGGATAGAGGTATTCACTAAGATGATCCTGTACTTCCTGCATGAGAGGGGGTGGAGCTTTGTTGATTGGGGGCTGGAAGATGTCGAGCCAATCGACCCTTCCGCCATAGTGGAAACTCCTCCCTCGTTGTAAAACATTGGGCCTATCTATTTCAGACCGCTTAGGTTAATTGCTCCATGCTAGGCCCCGGGCCTCAATGGCGATGGGTATGTACACTAGGGAACGCGTTCTGGCAAAGACGTTTGTCTGGAGGATTATTGCAACTTTGACGGGAGCAGCAGTTGCTGGAATGCTGACAGGAGAGATAGAAACTGCAGGTTGGTTCATCGTAATTGAATTCCCATTGAAGATGGGCTTCTACTACGTCCACGAGAGGGCATGGGAAGCTGTCGAGTGGGGCGTCTCAGAAGAGTTGCCAGTAACAACATAAGTCAACCAAAATGAGTCACAATTACACGAAAAATTCAGTCTGTTTGATAATTATCAAACGAAAATGTAGATTGCTAAATAGCTGAACAAGATCATTGCTATCGATGAAATCGCTCCAACAGCAAAGACTCTCGAACCATTAGCCCCTATTCCTTCAATGGTGATGAAAAATCCAATCGAGGCCATGATTGGAGTTAAGCTAAGTTTCGCTAAACTAGCCAATTTATCAGCATTATTTTCTGGCATAAACCATGTTGACAGTATTGCTGCTAAAATAAAACCCGGTAGAAAATAAGGGACTCTGAATAGCGATTCTGTGAATGATTCACTATTGCTATTTCTCCCTCCAATTATGATGCAGATTGGAACAACAAAAATCAACAATGCAACTCTGGAAAGCTTCACCGTTGTTGCAAGCATCAAACCCTCCCCGCCAATGGCCTCGCCGGCCGATATAGCCTGTGGAACAGCATGTATTGTCGAACCTGCCCAGATTCCTGCACTAGTATCCTCCAAACCTAGGATGGTTGAAAGGATGGGTATTGAGATGAAGGTAACTATGCCTAGGATATTTATCGCTGCGAGAGTTATCGCCAGATCTTCTTCACTAATTTTTAGAGGTGAAGAAACGGCCACTACAGCACTGTTTCCACAGATCGCTCCACCCGAACCAATCGCCAGTGATGAATTCAAGGTGACCCCTAACACCCTGCCAATGAAAATACTAGAGATTAGGCATATGGTGGCAGAGGCTACTCCTATCATTACCCCCAATTTCCCCATCCCGTCTCCGAAAAGTAATGACAGGTTGAGTCCGAAACCAAGGAAAACTATGGTGATTGGTAAGATTTTGCTAATCATCCACCTACCTCCATCTCTTATTCCAATTACTAATTGCGAAGCGATGCCGCCAATGATAAACGCGAAGGTTCCCGAGCCCAAGCTGAACCAACCTTTTGCTTCAAGCACATTGTCTAGGGAATACGCCATTATTCCGATCACCGAGCATAGAGCAATTCCTTTGGATGCACCCCAATTACTACCAGAAATGATTTCTGAGTTTCTATCCATTTCTTTTTCGCCTCAATATTCAGCCAATGAGAAGGCCCAGAATCGCTCCACCTGCAAGCCAAGCCCCAGCCATGGAGCCGAGATTTCCCATTGCTGTGACCATCAGGACCCTCCCGACACGATTCTTCCAGAATAGGGACACCTCGTCAAGTACCAGGAAGTCCTGAGCATCCTTGCCAGTCGGGGATGCTACCTTGAGTTGCGTGTACCCGGCGAACCACCCTGCCGCTAGGGTCGGGTTTAGGGATGTGATCGGGGATGCGATGGCCCCTACGAGGATGGAGAGCGGATGCCCCCTGGCGATCAAGACCCCTGCTCCGGCCAGTACCGCATTAAGAATGAGCCAAGTCTGTGCAGTCTGCTTCAGATCATCCATCTCGCCATTTGCAACCATCCATGCGACTGCGCCCAAGAGGAATACGGGGATCGCTGCCATAAGGAGCCGGGGCCAGACGGACTTGGGCGGTTCCTTGCTAAGCTCGGCTAGCCTCGATGTCGTCTCTATTGCAGGCTCCCCCAGGTGGTGCACCACCCCACTGAGGTGGCCAGCACCGATGACTGCCAGTATCTTCCCCTTCCCTCGAATCTGCTGAATCCTCCCAGCCAGGAAAGAGTCTCGTTCGTCGATAAGAACCTCGCCCGCACCAGGGGCAATTTCCCTGGCCTCCTGCATCATGCTGCTTAGGAGGTCGGAGTCTCCAAGAACCTCGTCAATGGAGACATCGTCATCGTCATCCTCCCATAGCAGGGCATTCATTATCCTCAATTTCTCGAACATGCCCATCTTTCTCCATGCCCTCCTCAGAGTGATAACTACGTCCCTATCGATCATTTCCACAGGGACCCCAGATTCCTCGGCCGCGTTCACCGCTGCAAGGAGCTCCGCCCCGGGCTTCTCGCCAGAGGAAATACCCATCCTCCTCTGTTGGGCCGCTAGCGCAGTTTGCAGGAGAATCATTGCCGATCTGCCTTCCTTGATGATATTCAGAAGATCCTCAGACTCCAGAGATTCTGGCTTCGTCAATGCTGCCATCCTGGATGGGCAAAGCTCCACCGCTACAACGTCCGGCCCCCATTCTTCGATCTGACTCCTTACTAGTTCAACTGATTCGCTGCTGACGTGAGCAGTCCCCAATAGCCTAAGGCCATCATCGATATCGATTATGCTGTTGCCCCCCTCTGCCATATTTCTCACCTAACTGCCTTCATGGCTGCGAAAGCATCCGCATGCTCGGTCACGTCATGGACCCGGATAATGTCGACCCCTTTCCGCAACGAGGCGGCAGCGACCCCCAGTGTTCCCGCGAGCCTATCTTCGCTGCTCTCCCGACCCAGTAGATCCCGGAACATGCTCTTCCTGCTAACTCCCCACATCAGGCTCATTTGCTCATCAGGAACTACGTCCCTTCCAGAAGAGAGTAGTGAGAGGTTGTGGTCTAGGGTTTTTCCGAAGCCTATCCCGGGGTCAGCAATTATGCGTGAGGGCTTCACTCCCGCTTCGACCAGCCTGCCTGCAGTATTGGAGAGGTAAGACCTCACTTCATCCACCACATCTCCGTACTGGGGATCATTCTGCATGTTCTCGGGCAGGCCTTGCATATGCATGACGCATACCGGGCATTCGAATTCGGCCACTACTTCGATCATGCCCGGATCACCCATGGACGAGACGTCATTCACCATGTCGGCACCCGATTCTAGGGCGCGACGAGCAACCCCTGCCCTCTTGGTGTCTACAGAAATGCAGATTTCCGGCAATTCGGCCCTGATCCCCTCTATCGCGGGAATGACCCTAGCCAACTCTTCTTCCATCGTCACCGACTTGGCACCCGGTCTAGTCGACTCTCCTCCGACGTCAATCCACTCTGCCCCGTCTGCAGCCATTCTGCTCGCGACAGCAATTGCCTGACTTTCGTCTGCCGATCTCGAATTTTGGTGAAATGAGTCTGGAGTGACGTTGACAACCCCCATAATCCTTGGAAAACCGTCTTCTCGGCGATTTAGCATGGGTCGCCAGTCGGCCATATGGGACTCGCAAACGACGATTGCTTTATGATGTGACGGAGGGGCAATCGGACGATGGTTCTGGGCGAGGATGCTTCCCTAGAGGCTCCAGAGTCACAAACCCCCCAAGACTCGGGAGACTCTCACGATCCCGAGACTCTGTTCATTCTGGACTCAATTGTTCAGAGGCTGAAGCCTAGGGACGCTCACCATGTTAGGGACATGATTACAGAGAGGGGTCGTACTTCTGGAGCCCTGTTCCTATCAAGCGCACTTTGGTGGTGGATTACGATCAGCAAGGGCTCAGAGCAGGTCAATGACTCGCTAATACCCACCTCGACCCTGGGATCATTGGAATTCGAAACAGTCAGCATGATAATCCCCGTATTGGTGATAGCCGCGGTCCTATTCACTGGAATCGGAAGGGAGAGGGGAAATGCCACGATGTCCCAGATCGGCGGTGGTCTGGGTGTTCTCGCTGCGTTCTACATAATCGAGCCAGCAATGATGCACTGGGGTGATCTAGAGGGCGATGCCCTATTCGCTACAGGTAGGGTCCTTATCCTCGCAGTCATGGTTGGATTCGCCTCCCACATGATGTTTGATGCACTCCTCCTTCAATGGGTTAGGGCCAGCATGCTGAACATGGGAGTAGATGTCTTCCCCTCCTCCGGAACGGATGCTCTCGAGGGTCATGCTGATGAGTCACCCCCTTACCCATGAGGTATGAGAGACGAGATACCCCCTAGCCTTTCGGTACTCAGACTTGGGCACCGTCGTGACAGGGACAAGAGGATCACATCTCATCTCGGCCTCACTGCAAGGGCATTTGGAGCTGACGAGGTAATCCTCGCTGGCGACAGGGACCCCTCTGCTCTGGAGACGTGGGACTCGGTGACAGAACGCTTTGGAGGGGAATTCTCGAGTAGGTTCGAAGAGAGCCCCCTGTCTTTCCTGAGGAAGCAGGCCAAGTCCGGTGAAGCGACAATAATCCATCTAACCATGTATGGCAGCCCATGGGAGGGCTCCATTCCGACCATCCCCACAGACAAGCCGGCATTGGTGGTCGTGGGGGGGACGAAGGTTCCAGCAGAGGTGTACCACTTAGCCGACCACAACGTATCCGTGGGGAACCAGCCCCATTCAGAGGTGGCTGCTCTAGCAGTATTCCTGAACTCTTGGCTCGGTCCCGTAGACAGCGACTCAAAGTTCTCAGGCGCCAAGATGAAAGTGGTCCCTTCGGCCAAGGGGAAGGTCGTAATCAATGATGAAGAAGAGTGAATTTGAGATATGGGGATTCATATTCTCTGTCAACCATTAAGAATCGTACTTGGGCAGCGTTGCTGATGTCGGAGAGTCCAGCAGACGGGGGCTTCTGCCCCGGCGCTGGTATCCGTGGCGTGGATGCCCCTCCGACATTTCCCGATGCAGCGGATTTACTCCTAGATTCTGGGCCCTCAGAGCAACCTAGTGGATCTCGGGGAATCCTACTTCTTGCCGATGGAACTAGGTACGAGGGGACGCTATTCGGCTCCGAACAAATTGCGGAGGGGGAGTTGGTGTTCACCACGGGGATGTGCGGCTATCAGGAAAGTCTGACCGACCCCTCATTCGCCGGACAAGTACTTACTTTCACATATCCGCTTCTTGGCAACTATGGGGTCCACTCCGGAATTTCCGAGTCGTCCTCAGTCCACCCCCGAGGGGTCGTCTGCAGGCAACACATGACTTTCCCCGACCATCGTGACTCGGTGGGAAGTGTACACGAACTATTGGTCGCTCACAATATTCCTGGGATAGAGGGTATCGATACACGAGCACTAACACGCAGGGTGAGGGAGCACGGCACCCTCCTGTGCGTTTTCGGTCCCGCTGAGAAGATAGGGGAAATGGAGGTGATACTGGAGGAGCTAACCCCTCCTGACGCTGACGACTTGGTTGCTCAGGTCACCTGTGACGCACCGGCCCTTCTAAATCCCGGAGCAGAGGACTCCGAAGGCCGACCTCTACCACGACTCGCCGCCCTTGATTGCGGCGTCAAGCATAATATTCTGAGGGAACTATGCACTAGGTTCGAGGTCGTCTGGTGTCCTGCTGACATGCCTCTTGAGGAGATAACACGGGACTGGACCCCCGACGCCCTCTTTGCCTCCAATGGCCCTGGAGATCCAGCACACCCAGGGGCTGCGACCGAGGCGAGGAGAACCTTGGCTGCTGCCGTTCGACATGGGATGCCAGTGATGGGGATTTGCCTCGGACATCAGCTGATGGGTCTCGCAGCAGGATTGAGGACGTACAAACTGAGGTACGGTCACAGGGGTTCAAACCAACCAGTCATGGACTTGGAGACCGGTAGGGTCCACATCACAAGTCAGAATCACGGATTTGCAGTCGAAGATCCGGTGCAAGGTATGCTCGCCCCTCATCCCAGTGGGGCATGCTCTGAGACTAGTGACAACGTGCTTGGGGCCGAGTTCAAGGTTCGACACGTCAACTCAAACGATGGCACGGTCGAGGGTCTTGACCTGTTGGACAAGCCAGCGTTCACCATCCAATTCCACCCAGAGGCTTGCCCCGGACCGCATGACGCATCACCACTATTCGATAGATTCCAGCAAATGGTTGCTGACCACCTCCGTAGTCCCGAGGCCAAATTAGTCAGTAAGGAAGGCGGTTCCTGATGCCTCGTCGTGATGACCTGAAGAGAATCCTCATCCTTGGCAGCGGTCCTATTCGTATCGGCCAGGCGGCGGAGTTCGATTTCTCTGGTTCTCAGGCCTGTCGAGCACTCCGTTCGGATGGTTACGAGGTCATTCTCGTCAACTCGAATCCTGCAACCATTCAGAATGATCCAGAAATGGCTGACAGGATATACATCGAACCTCTTCTGCCAGAGGTGGTAAAGCGAATTATGGAGTCAGAGAAGCCAGACGCACTTCTCGCGGGAATGGGGGGTCAGACTGCTCTGAACATAGCATCTGCGCTGGCCAAGGACGGAACTCTCGATGAGTTGGGGGTGGAGCTGATTGGATGCAATCTAGCTGCGATAGATGAGGCTGAGGACAGGGACCTGTTCAAGAGGGTGTGCGAGGAAATCGACCTCCCGGTATGCAAGGCAATGGCATGCGAGTCTATAGAGGAGGTGATCGCAGCCGCCGAGAATCTGGGCTCATTCCCATTGTTGATCAGGCCTGCATTCACACTAGGGGGACTAGGAGGGGGTACTGCATTCAACATGGGCGAGTTGGTAGAGATCGCGAGTCAAGGAATCCTGCACTCGGCAATTGGACAGGTCCTCATTGAGGAGAGTATCTTGGGCTGGCAAGAGCACGAGTACGAGGTGATGAGGGACAGCTCAGACAATGCCATCATCGTTTGCACGATGGAGAACATTGATCCAATGGGCGTTCACACGGGGGAGTCGATCGTAGTTGCTCCGCAACAGACGCTTTCAGACCGTGATCACCAGGGCCTTCGAGACTCGGCTCTGAAACTCATCAGGAGGCTCAACATCAAGGGAGGGTGCAATGTGCAGTTCGCTGTAGACCAGTCCACTGGGGACTATAGGGTCATTGAGGTCAATCCTCGCGTCTCTCGCTCATCCGCTTTGGCATCGAAGGCAACGGGTTACCCAATCGCAAGGATGGCCGCCTTGATTGCCGTCGGCTACACTCTGGACGAGCTTCCAAACCCAATTACGGGCGAGGGAACGACCGCCGCCTTTGAACCAACTCTCGACTATTGCGTCGTAAAGATCCCCAGATGGCCTTTCGACAAGTTCAGGACTGCAGACAGGAGTCTTGGGACCTCCATGAAATCTACAGGGGAAGTAATGGCCATCGGCCGTTCTTTCGAGGAAGCATGCCTCAAGGCATGGGCCAGTCTGGAGTATGGCAAACCTCATCCCAGGCCATTGACGATGTCAGATGCTTCTGATGGGGAGACAATGGATGAGAGGGCCTCTGAAAGGCTCCCAACAGCACTTCTCGAGGACTGGCTCAGGATACCTACGGACAGGCGTCTTGGAGCAGTCATCGAGTCGTTCCGAAGGGGGTACTCGATAGAGGATGTTAGGGATCTTACCGGCGGAATAACCAGGTGGTTCCTCAGGAGGTTCGAGAAAATCGCTGCCATAGAGACTGAGATTAGAGCCGCGGGAGAGATAGGTATGCGGCCGGCAGAAATACCCCAATCAGAGATGAGGTCATGGAAGGGTGCAGGATTCACCGATTTGCACATAGCCGATGCACTTTGCGGCTTCCCTGAGAGCGGCTTCAAGAATCTCCCAACCGGTCAAGATGAAACCGCCCTTAGGATGAGGAGGCACGAACTCGGTGTCCATCCCCGGTATCGAATGGTCGACTCCTGCGCCGCAGAGTTCGCTGCAGTTACCCCATACTACTACTCAACTTATGAGGGCGGTTCCGCGGAGTCCGGAATCGACTACGTACCAGGATTGGCAGCCTCCGTTAAGCAAAGGATAGCCGTCATCGGCTCGGGCCCAATTCGGATCGGCCAGGGGATTGAGTTTGACTACGGATGCGTCCACGCTGCCGGGGCGATTCAGGACCTAGGTCATGAGGCGATAATTATCAACAACAATCCAGAGACGGTATCTACTGACTTCGATACCAGCGACAGGCTGTACTTCGACCCCCTGACTCTGGAATCTGTTTCGGAGATTCTACTCAGAGAGGATGCGAATGGGATACTGCTTCAATTCGGCGGCCAGACTGCAATCAATCTGGCCCTTCCCTTATCCAATGAAATGCCACACCTATCCTCCATGGGGCTGGAACTAGTGATGGAGGGTACATCGCCTGAATCAGTGGACGAGGCAAGCGACCGTGAAAGATTCGAGGAGTTCGCACTCCGCTGCGGCCTTAGGATGCCCGATGGTGCAACTGCGACTGATCCAGAGGGAGTTAGACATGCAGCTAACGAGATAGGTTACCCCGTCCTAGTTCGCCCTTCGTATGTCCTCGGCGGAAGGGGGATGGAGATTCTCGCCAACTACAAGCAATTGGAGTCATACATGAGGGATGCTTACCTTTCATCCGACAGGCCCCTGCTGATAGACAAGTATCTTGGAAACGCCATGGAGCTGGACGTTGATGCCGTATGCGATGGCCAGGATGTCCTAGTCGGCGCAATAATGGAGCATCTCGAGGAAGCAGGGATTCACTCGGGCGACTCAACTTGTTTCATCCCTCCCCAGAACGTGCCCGAGGAAATCCTCGAGCAAGTCCATGAATGGACAAGGGTGATCGGTCTTGAACTCGGTATTCGCGGATGCTACAACATCCAGTTTGCAATCCACGATGGCCTGCTGTACGTCCTAGAAGTAAATCCACGAGGGTCTCGGACATTTCCGTTCGTCGCCAAGTCAACAGGAATCCCACTCGCTAGGATTGCCGCAAGGGTGGCCTTGGGAGAGAGGTTGTGTGATCTCGAGATACCCGAACCACAGACCGATGCAGTATGCGTAAAGGCACCGGTATTTCCATTCATCAAACTTCGTGGTCTTGACCCTGCCCCGGGTCCTGAGATGAAATCAACCGGAGAGGTGATGGGTTCGCACGCAAGAGCCTCAGCGGCCTACCTCAAGGCGAGACTTGCAACAGAAATACCGGTCCCGACCGAAGGGGGCGTGTACATCACCGTGAAGGACGAAGACAAGTATGCCATGATCCCCCTAGCGGAGAGCCTCAAGGAAATGGGATTCACTATTTTTGCCACCAGGGGGACTTCTCGTGTTCTTCGAGGGGTCGGGGAACTAGAGGTGGAGACGTGCTATAGGATAGCTGAGGGGCGTTCCCCCGATGCTCTTGATCTGATGCGCCAAGGAAAGATACAACTCGTGAT
>CESQ01025314.1_pt1 | contig 12264 bp, 15 predicted proteins | sample 361401 | NCBI WGS metagenome assembly CESQ01 (sample SAMEA2622119, study PRJEB7988) | marine metagenome | isolation source: saline water (ENVO:00002010), including | reverse complement strand
ATGGGTCAAATTGTTACATGGTCTGTGCGTGATGAAACATTGCACGTTGAGGGAATGTCACAATTATTTCGCACTTTCATAAAAGAAAATCCAGACTTATGGACGGATGATCTAAAGTATGAGATCTATTGTGCCGCAGAGCGTACCGTAGAACTAGAAGACGCTTTTATTGACTTGTGTTTTGAAAATGCAGAAGTACCTGATCTAACACCAGAAGAAATAAAAGAGTATATTCGTTATATTGCAGATAGAAGGCTATTAGGTCTTGGAATGAAAAAAATATTTGGAAGTGAGCAGAACCCTTTACCATGGTTAGACTATATGCTAAACGGGGTCGAGCACACTAATTTCTTTGAGAATCGCGCAACGGAATACTCTCGCGCAAGCACAACAGGAAACTGGCAGGACATATTTAAATGAAATTCGAATTTAGTGTAGATGAGATCAATATTATTCTACAAGGTTTAGCGGAACTCCCTGCTAAACACAGTATGAATATTATTTCAAGAATACAAGAGGATGCAGCAAAGCAATTGCAGCCTGAGACCAATACGGAGGATAAAAACGTATGAGTAGAGTTATAAAACTCTTCATATTAGCAATTTTAATAGGCTTTTCAGGACCTAGCCTTTCTAATGAATATCTAGAAGAGATTGTAGTAGTTGCAGAAAAACGTGACGAAAATCTAAAAGATATATCTCAAGCTGTAACAGTTCTCTCAGGGGAAGAGTTGCGTCAGAAAAACATAAATACTTTTGTTGATCTAAGCGCCATAGCTCCAGGAGTAACCGTTACAAAAAATGAAGGCTATAAAACAATTATATCAATCCGAGGAATTGGAAATGAGACTAATCAAAATGCGATAGCAGCCCCTTCAGTAGCTTATCACTTGGACGGGGTTTATGTAGCCTCTCCATTTGCGCTTCAGACAGATTTTATAGATGTTGAGCGCATCGAGGTATTAAGAGGGCCCCAAGGCACTCTTTTTGGACAAAACTCTACAGGGGGTGTTATAAACGTAATTAGCAAAGCACCAAGTGATGTATTCGGTATGAGCGCAGATCTTACTGCTGGAGACTACAATCTTACAAAGTTTAGGGTCTCTTTAAATAACCCAATATCAGAAAGTCTCTCTGTAAGGAATTCTGTATCGGTTACAAACCGAGACGGATTTTCAAAAAACTTACTTAATGGGCAAGACCTAGATGACATGAGTTCAATCAGTGCCCGTACAGACTGGGAATACATGAAAGGTATTGCACGTCTGAGAGTATTTACACAATACTTCGACGCAGACAATAACGGTGCTGCAATGAAAGGTATTGACGACCAGACTCCTGATCCAAGAGAACTCATACAGGATACGGAAGCAAATTTTGAACTAACATCTAAACTTGCGGCTGCTATACTTGAAATAGGACTGAGTAATTCAACCTTAAAAGCTATAGCAAGCTGGCAGAAAGACGATGTGCTAATAAAGCGAGACAATGATCGACACAACTTTGGAGATATCCATATTGGCGGTCTCTGGGCAGGACTTCCCTACATTCGGGCAGAGTACGATCCAGAAACGTCGTCAGTCGAGACAAAAACTTTTGAAGTCAACATAATCTCTGACACTCCACTATTCGGCAAACTAGATTGGACGGTTGGGGCGTTTTATCTCGACCATGAGATAGAAAATCATATTCGTGAGTACAAGGACGTAAACAACGTATATGATATTGGTTTAGCAGACGGTCAGTTTACTCCATATGTACACAACCCTGAGTGCCCTGCGTGTTTTGCAATTTATGGGGCGGAAGTAGGATTTATATCAGACGCGTTTCCTACGAGAGAGTCATACTCAGTTTTTGCACAAACGACGTTGCATATGGCTGACCGTCTGCGTCTGATTACAGGGATACGCTACACAGATGATACTGTAGATAGTTTTGTTTCAAACTTCTTCGGAATACCTGGGCAGGTGTATAATCTCAATGAGAACCTGACAGAAACTACGGGAAGAGTTGCAGTAGAGTGGGATGTAAGTGACGGCACAATGACCTACTTCTCTGTGACAAAAGGATTTAAGCCAGGAGGTAGTAACCTTACATTTGGTTTCGATAACGACAATGCGCCTGTTATGGTTTTTCCGATTTTTGATAATGAAGAGATCATGGCATATGAGTTAGGTCTGAAGATGGCCGACGAGTACACAAGATTTAATGTAGCATTGTTTTTCTATGATTATGAGAACTTGCAGTTTCAGGCAACAGACCCTGATATCTACCGAGGGGGTGTGGCAAACATTCCAGAAGTAGAAGTAAAGGGTGCAGAGGTTGAGTTTGTACAGCTTCTGAGTGACGCACTTACGTTTGACATGAAAGTGTCATTCCTAACGTCAAACATCCAATCCCGTTACGAAGCTCTCGACAATGTAAAAGCAGAACCATACTTCTTTGGCCAAGAAGCCATAAGATACGGACTACGAGAAGACATACAAGGAAATGACTTGGCAAAGACTCCAGGCATGACCGCAAACGTAAGTTTGAAGTATGAGAAGTTTTTTACTTCAGGACTCTTTACAGCAATTGTAGAGTATGTGCATCGAGGTGAGTTTCAGCAGAGGGTCATAAATAACCCAACAGTTGATACGGTTCCAAGCTATAATGTGACTAATTTACTACTTAGCTATGATTTAGATAATGAAAAGTTAGGATTTGATCTAATGGTTTATAATCTAACGGACGAAGCAGGAGTAAACTCACGTATGACTGATGTATTTGGAGTATCCGCAACAGGCATAGAATTAATTCCTCCTAAACAAGTTATGGGAAGGGTTAGATATACTTTTTAATGAAAGGGGCGAAAGCCCCTTTTTTTATTAAGGACAAACAGTAACTGTGCCCATTCCAATAATGCTTGGGTTAGCTTGATTTACACAATTTACACCTGGAACCCAGATTTGATTATCTTCTGTATTAGTAGTATTTAAATTATTTATTATTTTTAGTAAGTAATTATCAATATTACTAAAATTACTAGAATAATCAGTAGCGGGGTTTATATATTCCATGCTGCCTAATCCAAGATTCATCATATTATTTGAATTAGACCCCATCAAAGTATACAACTCTGACGTATTTGCTTGCTCTGCTGTTATATTTGCGATAGAAGTATCTCGATTATATCGAGCCATCGTTTTAGTAGAATCATTAGATAACCACATCGCACCTAACGAAGATACTGGGCCAGACAGTACAGAGGCCCACTTTAAGGCTGCTGACTGTTGAGCTTGAGGAACAATAGGAGTTTGGTTTGTCATGGCGAGAGCCATAACCGCGGCAGTTGCTGCCCCGTCCCCTTCTCCTGCAATTCTACCTAGAGCGTTATATCTTGCCTCTTGAACCTTTGCCTGCGCTAGAGCTGCTCTTTCCATTGCTTCGTAATACTCAGTAGTGGACGTACTCGCACAGGCTCCAAGGCTGAGGGCTATTAACCCCGTAGCCAATAGTTTTTTCATATCATATTTCCTCCTTTAGGAATTGGGCTAAGCCCTATAATGTTGGTCGAGTATCAGGAAAGTCTGAAGTACTCGGCCAGTCTCTTAATTTTACTCGATAGGCAGCTATCTCTGTTTTCTTTGGGTGATCTGTAAGAAGTGAAAGAGAGTCGGTTCTGTATAATTCTGAGTCTCTCCAATTTCTTGCTTGTAGCTCTTTTTCTTCGGTAACCTCTTCCGAAGTAAGTGTAGGAGTTACATCTTCATGCGAGTACCCTTCACTTGTAGGGTAAGCTTCTTGTGCAAAAGCCATAGAACCAGATATAGTATTACTTACACCATCTTTTGTTATTTTAATATCTGCCATATTATGCTCCTAAACTCACTGGAAAAAGAAGAATAATACCTCGTCCTCCAGCACCTGATCTTGTAGCAGTACTATAAGCATAGGTTCCGCCACCCCCGCCACCAGCAGTTCCTTTTTGTCCGTATATAGTTCCATCAGCTACCCCTTTTGCTCCTTGAAAAGGAGCAGAAATACCGCCATACCATGATGAACCGCCGCTAAGATAACCACGATTTGTGGGACTACCTTCTGAATAACCCCCCGAGTACCTATTTCGAGTTTCATTACCATACATTTGCAGCTGGCTAGAACCAATCAGTGTTCGGTTTACCTGCTCTGTAGTAAAAACACCAGTAAAAGGTTCTACAGTTGTCCATGGCGCATATGCCCATGTACCAGAACTTGCTCCCATCGCCATCTGATAGTCAAGTTGTCCATTACCATCGCCTGATATCTCTATTCCCAGCGTAGCTCCTGGAGTTGAATAACCATAAAGAGAAAGTGTGGGTTCTGCATCTATTCCATTTTGCCAGAGACCTACAGCTCCTCCACCCGCAGAACCATAGCTTATGGTACCAGAAGGAAAGCCTCCTCCTTTACCTCCAGTAAAGTTCCCAAGAGTTCCTCCAGTTGCAGTTCCTCCTGCAGCTCCTGTTGTTGCTCCTGGAGATGCGGAAGTAGATGCAATACCTCCTGTTCCTCCATTCGCAGTCATTGTACTAATTCCAGAGCCTGAGAAAGAACTTGCACCTCCATTACCTCCTACTACTGCTGCACCGTTCGCTGCTGAAGCCGCGCCTGCCGCTCCGATTGTAACTGTATAAGACGTGCCAGAGCTAAGGTCTAATTTACTTACTGCACAGCCGCCCGCGCCTCCGCCGCCAGCATTACCAACACTTGATTTAACTGCTCCACCTGCTCCGCCTCCGCCTATTACATATACATAGGCAGTTAAGTCATAAGCAGGAGTCCATGTTCGAGATGTCTGAAAACTTATAACGGGTAGCTGGCCACCTCCACCACCTCCGCCTGCTGCTGCTCCTAATACTGCCATAATTAAATCTCAAACCAGCCGATAGTATCATCGACGTAGACTAGCTGGGTAGAGGCACCTTGTGCTAAGGTGCCATCCTCTGCAGCTGAATTTATTTTTTGACTTCCGTTTCTTCCCACTGTCACAGCTCCTGCTCCTGCATTACATATAATTACTGTAGCTCCTGCTGAGCCTGCGGGAAGTGTGATAGTAAAAGCGCTTCCACTATTTGCTATAAGCTGATCCTTGTCTACTGCAGTATACGTTCCTGTTTTTATTGCCCAGTCTGTATATGCTCCAGCAGTTATTGATGCAAAAGATAGGGTTCCTGAACCATTTGTTTTCAAAAATTGCCCGTTGGAACCATCAGATACATTTAAACGTGCAATATCTACTGCATTATCTGCTATTGTTGCTGCCGTAACTTTATCATCAGCAATTGCATAACCCGTACTAGCTAAATCTGCGAGTCTACGTCCTTTTGAGTATGCCATCTATCTCTCCTACGAAGGCTTGACTGGCCAATCGTTATCACCAGAACCATCTGGGCCAGGCATTTTTAAATAGGGCCAGTTGCTATGCTTTGTAATATCTCGAAGTGCTTGCCTGTATGTCTTCCACTCATCTGACATAGTTACGTCACTATTTGCCATCCAATCTGTTTCTGCTAGTCTTCTGTTACGCTCAGCTCTCGTTGATTCTGCAGTTGCATTATCTCTTGCTGTTTGAGCTGCTGCTTTTTGACTGTCATCTAGCGCTTCTATCTTATGTAGGTATACAACCCCATCTTCTATATAAGGATCCACACTAGTGCTTTTTTCAGTTAGCCCATTGTAAGACCGAAATACAGTAACAGGCAGGACAGAATTTTGTGTCATCCAGTCTGCTGGGGGACCTGAAGCAGGAAAAGAAGTGTTTGGAAAAAGAGCCCTATGCTCTCCCACGGCTTCTACTTTATTATCTTTAATTTTTGCTATTTGCATTTTTTATCTCCTAAATATTTGGGAATGCTTCTGTAGGCACATCAAAGGTTGATGTATAACGTGCTTTATGAGTAATTCTAAATTCGTCAATACGTCCATGCATCAAATAGCCTGTTGAATACCATCCTCCAATAACAAAATAGGTATCCGTATAATTAGTGGTATCAGTTGCCGATACCATTACAGCTCCATCAATATATAATTTGACTGTTCCAGAGTTTCTTACAAGAGCCATATGATACCATGTGTTAGTGCTTGGGACTTGAGACGATACTGGCTCATCCCAAGTAGTGCCACGATAAATTCCCCACTTACCTGTAGTAGAACTACATCCTGCCGCTGGCCCTCTTGTAGTGCTGTTTAAGTACCCATTAGAAAGTTGAAATATCCCGCTTGAAGTGACTGTATCAAAATAAACAAAGCACTCAATAGTAAAATCACCCATCCCAAACGGCTTAAACTCAGTTTGAGGTAGCGTAAGATAATCGTTTGTGTTATCAAACCGCATACTTGCTGTTCCAAACTTTTTAATGGCAGTATCTAGTTGAGCATTATCTAGTGTTCTTATATTGTTACTTCCAGATACGTCCTTTATAGCGGCATTCGTGCCGTTTAGTAACAGTCGAGTATAACTAGTTTTTGTCAAAGGAGCGGTTGGTACAGTGAGACTTGCTGCATTTGAGTAAGGGTTATAATTGGTTCCTGTTATAACCCTTACATCAGACATATAACCACCGTAGTAAAAGTAACTCGCATAATGATTTGCTCTTCCAAACATCATACCTGTAGCAGAAGAACCATGATTTGGATTATTTTGCACATTATAAATTCGTGTTCCATTTTTATACCAATTTTCATAACCTCCTGTATTTTGAAAAACAATGTGATTCCATACATAAGAAGTAGCCTGGTGCCAGTTCGCTCCAGAGTATCCTCCAGCAGGATAAGATGAAAATCCTGCAGCAGCTTGGTTTCCTCCACCATTCGTATAAGCCCAATATTGATTTACTCCTATGGTAGAAGCCCACATAGCCCAAGAATTACTATAAGAAGTTTGAGTAGGATATAGCCACGCTTCAATACAATAGTCTGCTGTACCAAAATCAAATAAACTTGCGTGAGAAACTGACAAAGAAGAGTTTGCATTTTGCCCAAAAAGAAAAGAGCCTCCATGAACTGCAGGGTCATATTCTGCATCATTTTTAAACGGAGAAAAAGGTTTAGTTTTAGCAGTTCCATATGTATTGGTAATAGCCATGTTAATACTACTTCTCTCAAACAAATGATTATTAGTGCTACAAGCTATAAGTTTGGTATTGGTTATATCAGTTAAAGGAGCAGTTGGCTTTGTAAATGCACCTGTATAAACAGCAGTTCCTTTATTAACACGAAAATTACTTATATAACCCTTAAGTCTATAACTATCACTGTAGTATCTTCCTACGTTCATTGCTGTACTTGTAATATTAGTTGTATCAGCAGCACTTGTACTACCATCATTCCAAGTTACAAGAGCACCATCTTTGTACACTCTAACGACATTAGACTGTCTTACAAAGGCTAAGTGATACCAAACACCCATCGCAAATGTATTATTATTACCAGTAATTTTTTGACCAGAACTCGTATAAATTGTCAATCCAGTAGTGTCTCTCAAAGCCATTGCTGGAGAACTACCATCATTATTGCCAGTACTGAGTTGAAAAATACCCCCTGACGTAGAATCATTGCCTGTAAAGAAAACAAAACATTCTACTGTATAGTCTCCTGTACCAAATTGAAAATGACCAGAAGTCCATAGTAGGTTAGATGAGCCATCAAACTCAACTGACCATTTACCAACATCTTTGCTAAAAGGGCTGAACGTGCCTTGAGCAGGCGCCTCAGTTCCTGGAGTAACTGTAAGATTGTTATCAGAGCTATCTATAAAGGTGCTATTCTGTGCCGCATTAGACCCATTGGCAGGAAGTAAAGTTGTGACTAAGTTAAAGTCATCATCTCCTGAGTCTGCTGTTGCACCAGACCCAGTTAGTAATTTGTGTGCAGTTCTGCTCATTATGCCATTGCCTGTCCTGCGGTAAATCCGTACCAGATTGTTCCGCCATCTGAAGTTGCAAATACATAGAAATCATCATCGCCGCTTCCTGTTGAAATTGTTGGTGCTGTACCTCCTGCCCAGTCTACGGAATTAGGCCACGTAACAGTTCTAGCACTACTATCTTGTATTAAATGAAGTACAAAAGAAAACCCTGTTCCACTTGCAGGAGGATTAGAGAATGTAAATGTAGTATTCTCTGTGAGTGTATGTTTGAAATAATTCCCTGCTTCACAGTTAATAGTTGTTGCATTAGAAGAACTTGTGGGAGCTACATAAGTTTCATTATATGAGACTGCTCTAAATTCTTGATTAGAAACTACATCTTGATTTTCGTCAATACTTATAGCGGGTGTAGTTCCTACTGCGGAACCGAGCCCTATTAATAAGTCATCAGCTGAATCATCAAGTCCAATGTAGAAATCTTGTGCATTCCCATCAAAAACTATTTTTGTATCTTCCGCACCAGCATCCCCAATCGTTAATGTTGGAGTAGTGCCAGACAATAATAAATTATCCGCGACTAATCTATCTGCGGCAGGTATTTCCTTTATGGTACTATTTGTTGCATCTACAACTAGTGCATATCTATCTGCCATTACTCTACTCCTACACTCACTGTTCCCGACCTAGTAGTTACTACTATGCTACTTGTTATTAATTCCACTGAAACACTACTACCTGATCTTGCAAGTATTTTTAATGTTCCTGCTTCTGCTGGTTGTTCTCCTATAAAAGGCATTTATTTCTCCTAAAACTTTGCTGTGTAGACTTTTATGTGGCAACCCGAGTCATACCCATTGCCGCTGTCAGTTGTAAATCTTATCTTTCTTATTTGTTCTCCTGAGTCTAACGCAATACGACCGTTGCACACTGTAAAGTATTCGCCATATGTGTCATTATATGGAGCCATAAAATAGCTCCATCTTCTGCCATCCATACCGATACTCTCCATATTTAATGAGCCATACCAATAGTTTCCTGCTGGAGTCCAGCCATTCAACTGAATCGCATCGTTATTCTCTGTAAGACTGGGAGCATTACCATTATACCAATAAGATGAAGTATTACCGTAGTACCCTGAGCCCTTAATGGTTCCACTTGCATTTCCTACTTTTATTTTAAACAACTCTGTGCTTACTTGAGACAAACCATAAAACACAACTTTTATTTGATTTACATCAGCTGGAATTGTAAAATCTATATTATTTTGCCCCTGTGTTGTGGTTACTAATCCTTCAGTGGTTGCACTCCATTGTCCCGCGTCTGCCCAAGTTAATCCACCAGTGTTTCCTGATTGCTTACTTAAAAACTGCCCATTACTGCCTGCATTAGAAATTTGAAGTCTAGCTTCATCTACTGCTTCGTCTGCTATTTTTGCTTGTGTTACCGCATCGTCTGTTATTTCTGAAACTGTAACAGAGTTTGCTGCTAAATCCTCTGCTACAATTACATCCACTCCAATTTTAGCAGAAGTAATTGCGTTGTCTGCAATTTTTGCTGTAGTAATTGCATCATCACTAACAGTTACAGTACTAACACCTGGTGCTTTTCCAAGAAACGGCATTAGGTAATCTCCATAAACCCTAGAGTAGCATCAATTGCTGAGCCTGTTCCTGCTTTTACTCGTAAAACATCTGTGGTTTCCAAAACATACTTTTGTCCCGCTAGTACTTCCAGAGTTGTTCTTGCTGGTATACTCACAGTATCAAGAACCTGGAAGTCGTTATTTGAATCTGAAGTATCTTGCATTTGCACTGTAACGTTTACAGCACTCGCTGTCTTATTACAAAGTGCCAAACCAAGAATGATTGTAGTTGTTGAAGACGGCGCAGTATACAAATCAACATAGCTTGAGTTGCTTACATTTGCCGCAAAAGCGTTCTTAAATGTATTTGCCATAATTTTATCCTAATGCTATTGCCAATGCTGTGGCATCATCTATTGATGCAGTAGTTCCTAGAGCTGCCGAAAACTCTAATTTATCTGTATTTATAGTTACTACATCATTTGCTGCTGCTCCGTTTGTTAAAACTACAGAGGTGCCGTTTGTTGCTGTATAATCTACTCCATTATCTAGTAGTACACCGTTTAAAAATACCATTAACTCACCTACATTATAAGTTATTGAAAATGTAGTCTGGTTACTTGTTGCTACAAATTCTGTTACAGAATTAGTATTAATTGTACCTGATATAGTTGATACTGAAGAAGCTACTGGTGATGATGACATATTTTATTCCTATAATGTTGGCTTGGTATCAGGAAAGTCTGATGTACTCGGCCAGTCTCTTAGTTTTGTTCGGTAGGTAAGATACTTATCCCTATTAGGCCAGTCGGGAGTCTGTGCTATTCTATCTGTTGCATTTAATTCTTGAGTGCGCCAGTTTCTTGCTTCCGCTTCTTTGGTTGCATCATTTATAACTGGATCTTCTATAACTAATTCATGAGAGTAACCCTCGCTTGTAGGATAAACTGCTTTCGCAAAATCCATATCAGCTACAATATTATTACTTACACCACCTTTTGTAACTTTAATTGTCATTATTTATACTCCAAAATTTCAATAAGAACACAACCAACTCCTCCCTGGCCCGTCATGGTATAACTGTTTGTAGTATTTGCACCGTTTACAGCACCTCCAGAACCCCCACCAATACCACCAGGACCAGTTAGAGCCCAATAACTACTGCTAGTAGTTGTAAAAAGCGCACCACTTCCTGCAAAAGCTCCTGCTTGTAAACCTACAATACTTGCATTTCCGTTATTTCTTAGAGGTCTGCTTCCTTGGCCCATAGGTAATGTTCCTGCTATCTGCTGAGAGTCATAAGTTCCTGCATAGTCCCAATACATTTGAGCCGAGTTACCAGTAGCTCCACCCATACCTGCTAGGCTTAATAAACCTCCTACTTCCTGTCTAATGAGATCCATACTGGTATTTGCACCTTGTGCTGAATGAAACTTGGATAAAAAAGTTCCACCAACACTAGCACCTGAACCTACTCCGTGAGTATATCCTCCCTCATTATGATAAAATCCAGCATCTGGATTATCTGTGCTTCCAACTACTCCAGGTGCAGAAGTTCCTGTGGCCCAAAGCCCTACAGCACCGCCTCCAGTTGACATCCAAGATGCCCCACTTCCGCTTGTTGCTCCGCCTGCGCCTCCAGTAAAGTTTCCATAACCCCCACCGCTTGCAGCACCTCCAGCGCCTCCTGCTTTTGCAACACCTTGACCATCATAAAGCCCTGCTTGTCCTCCGCTACCTGTCATTGTACTAATTCCAGATCCTGCAAAAGTAGAATTTCCTCCAGCATTTCCATGACTAGGGCCGTGATAGACACCAAGCCCTGGTGCACCTATAGTTATCGTATAAGTTGTGCTTGCATCCAAATCTGCTATAGTAACAGCACAGCCTCCTGCTCCCCCTCCAGTAGATACTCCACCTGAAGCGGCTCCTGAACCTCCAGCACCTATCACATAAATTTTTGCATTCATATCTTGGGCAGGCGACCAAGTAGTGCTGTTTATAAAGCTTATAGTTTGTAGTACAGACTTACCGCCGCCACTTGATCCACCAAATACATATGGCATTTAAATCTCCTTCCATCCTAGAGTACCATCTACATAAACAACTTGCATTGCTTTTGTTGTTGCAAGAGTACCATCCTGTGCTGATCCTTCTATATTTGAGCTATTTCGCCCGATTGTTACTGTTCCTGCACCTACATTCTTTATTACAACTGTATCTCCTGCACTGGGACTTGCAGGAAGAGTAATTGTAAAAGCACTTCCACTGTTTGCTATGAGTTGATCTTTACTTGCTGCAGTATATGTCCCTGTTTTTACAGACCAACCAGTATATGCTCCCAACTGAACAGAATCAGCAATTTTTGCGGCTGTTACAGCGTCATCAGCTATCTTTGCTGTTGTAACTGTATTATCCCCTGGAGTTATACTATCCGACCCATCTAGTAATATATTTGTAGGACGATAGGGATAAACAAATATCACACTCGCACTTTCTACATAAACAATCGGCTGTGAAATAGCTGGTTCAGTAGATGTTAGACCCCCTGCAGAAGAAGAACTTAAATAATACCACTGTCCTACTGTAAGACCATGTGAAGATATTGTAAATCTTCCTGCTTGTGCAACAGTAAAATTATTTGAATCTGCTACTGCTGTTACAATTCCGAGTGCAAGAGTTGAATTATCATCTGCTTGTGCTTTTACCCAACTAGACCCATTATGTCTTATTGCATCTTTTGCTGCGAGTCCATGACTTGATTGAGTAATATCAGTTGTGTTTCCAGTCGAAGA
>CESQ01030973.1_pt1 | contig 12281 bp, 9 predicted proteins | sample 361401 | NCBI WGS metagenome assembly CESQ01 (sample SAMEA2622119, study PRJEB7988) | marine metagenome | isolation source: saline water (ENVO:00002010), including | reverse complement strand
ATACGATTATATACAGTACATCTCCAACAACCTGCTTCAACAGCAAGGTGCCAGTAAGCTGATTTTCTTACTCTTGTAGAAATCAACATTTGTTGTGGAGTTGGTCCAGATTGTCTTAAATTATAAGGAACTAGTCTATCAGACTGATCCACGGTGCTTGGTTGTGTTAGCTTCATATTTCCTCCTAAAAAGCTATTAGCATTCTCATAAATATTATTTTTTATTTAGGATGCAATCAAAAAGTGGAGATTTAAAAAATTTTTTTGTGGAGCTTTATTTTGTTATTTTCAATAATAAAATCACCATTTTGAATCTCATTTAACCAGAGACAAGTCTTCTCAAACCCCCCAAAAGGGAAGCAATGAAAAGCATAAAGAGGACTTTCCTCTTGTGAGTAATCTGCGAGCTGAGATAACATCTCATCATTAGAGGTTTTGGTTAATAGATCAGTAACCTTTGCCGAATTTTTTTTTAAAAAATTGATAGAATTTCCCACTCCACTCATTATTCCAAAATTCAAAAGAGTTTTAAAGGAGGCTGGTCCAGGAAAGCCAACACGAACAGGCAAAGCAATATTTCTATTAATTAAACCATTACACCACTGGATAAAAGGCTCAGCATCGAAGAAGAATTGAGTTACAAGCTCTAAGTCTAAATTTTGAGACTGTGATAGTTCATATTTTTTATCAAGAAATTCATTGATTATATCTTGACTTATATCTGGAGATCCTTCGGGATGACCCGCTATTCCAATTTGTTTAAAACCATATTGCCCTAAAACCCCTGACTCTAAAATTTCAAAGGAAGATGTTACTTTACCTAGTTGGTTCCCACCACCTCCAATTACTAAAATTTTTTCACTATCTGTTCTTTCTCTTACTTTTGATAAAAAACTATTAACATGTTCTAGATCTTTCATTGTTCTGGCTGGTAAATGAGTAATAGGTGTTAAATCATTTTTGGACACAAACTCTACAGTCTCTAAAATATCATTCTCTGATGCATCAGGAAGATATGTAATATAAACATTATTATTTTTGTTAAGTGGAATTGATTTTATTTTATTTCTAACTTTAGGATTTAATTCTATTGTGAACCCATCAATTAAAGAAATGATATTTTCTCTATTCATTTTAAAACTTAAAGTTGATTATGATTTCAACCTACTATTTTCTGGATCAAGAAGAGGTTCTTGAGTAACAGTTAATGGGTACCTTTTACCAAAATACTCTAGCTCCAGTTTTGTACCATTACTTGATAGGTCCATGGGTAAATACCCGTATACAATATGCTTATCAACGAAATATCCATAATTAGTACTAGTTACGTAACCCACTGTCTTACCATCACTATAAATGGGCTCAGTACCTAGGGCCATTCCATCTGGGTCATCAATTACCATGCACGTCAGTTTTTTTTCAATAGGTTTTTGTTTTATTTCTGATAGTGCTTGTTTTCCAATAAAATCCTCATCTTTTTTTAATTTAACTGTAAATCCTAATCCAGATTCATATGGGGTAGTGTTAGTATGAATATCTGACCCCAAAGATCGATAGCCTTTTTCTAATCTCAAAGACTCAAAAGCTCCTGCACCAGAACATATCATGTTAAATTCTCGAGAGGTCTCTTTTAAATCATCCCACAATGTCAAACCATACTCTGTAGGTGTATAGATCTCCCAGCCAAGCTCACCAATATAAGAAATTCTAACTGCAACACATGGTATATTATTAATAGATATCTTCTTTATAGAGAAAAAAGGAAATCCATCGTTAGAAACATCATCATCTTCGCAAAGTTTTTCTAAAACAGATCGAGAGTTTGGACCCCATAGTCCGATACCTGCTAAAGCAGATGTCCAATCAATAATCTGAACACTTCCATCATCAGGGGCATTTACTCTAAGCCAATTAATGTCAATCATGCCATTTCCTGCTCCAGCTAGAACCCAAAATTTATTTTCTTCTAAACGTGAGATAGTTAAGTCACTTTTGATACCTCCGTAAATATTAGATATAACGCTATAAACAACCTTACCTACAGGAACATTAATATTATTTGTGCAAACTTTTTGAAGTAACTTTAAAGCACCTTTGCCACTTACTTCTATTTTTACAAATCCTGTTATATCAAAAAGAGCTCCAGTTTGTCGTGTCACCAAATGCTCAGCTGCTTGAATAGGTGACCAATACTTGGATGCCCAACCTGTTCTGTTTGGGAAATTTTTTCCTTTAATTAAATCTGCGTTAGATTCATACCATTGTGGTCTTTCCCATCCCATAGTTTCAAAAAATTGGGCTTTTTGGCCTTCGAGCCTACTATAAAAAGGACTTCTTCTTAGAGGACGAGGTTGCTCCATTTGCTGAAGTGGATGAATTATATCATATACTTCTCGATAATTTTGTTTTCCACGAGCTCTTAAATATTTTCTAACATGGTGATGCTGATGAAAACGATTAATATCTCCTTGGCGAACATCTAATTCAGGCTCTCCATTGGCAATCCATTCTGCCATGGCTTTTCCTACTCCACCACTATGGGTAATCCAAACAGCATTAGCTGTCCAAAGCCCCTTAATTGATGTTTCTCCCATTAAAGGGTTACCATCAGTTGTAAAAGAAAAGAGGCCATTAATCTTTTTAGTTAATTTTTTTTCAGCAAATTTTGGAAATAACCAGTTAGTCTCCTTATGCGCTCCCTCGAAATCACCCGGCCTAAAGTCAACTAAAGAAGGCATTTCTTCAGCTTCTTCTGGTTTTTTTAATTCTTCTGACTCTAATATACGAGGTTCATGGCGATAGTTACCTATTACATAAGTGTCATTCCACTGTCTAAAGTAAAGACTGTAATCTTGATGTCTAATTAAAGCATGCTCTACTTGAGCCTCTTTATGATCAGCTTGAAATTCTTTAAGTTCTTCAAAAGGTTCTAGCCAAGCCATTTGATGTTCACACGGAACTAATGGTAGAGAAATATTAGCAAGCCTTCCCATTTTTGGAGCCCAAATTCCTGTTGAAACTAAAACTATATCAGCTTCATAGTCGCCTTCTGGTGTTTGAACTCCACGAATTTGATTATTTATAACTTTAAATCCAGTAACAGGTGTGTGGCCTATAAATTCACCTGCATTTAAATCAGTTACATATTTTGCCATCGCTTTAACAGCTCTGACAGGTGCTGCAAGTCCATCAGTAGGAACATAGTATCCACCATAAATTTTATTAGGATCAATATAAGGACTCATTTTTAAAACTTCCTCAGGTGAAATAATTTTAGCTTCCGTTAATCCATAGCTATGAGCAATTCCCATTTTTCTATAAAGGTCTTCATGCCTTTCTTTAGTTTTTGAAACTTCTATTCCCCCTACTGTGTGGTAACAGGGTTTATCTTCGTATGAAAGAGAACGAAGAAGATCAACTGTGTATTGTGCAAATTTGCACATCATTCTAGAGGGGTTTGTTTGGAAGACACCACCGGGAGCATGACTAGTGGAACCACCTGTCTCAAATAAAGGACCTTGGTCTAAAATGACCATATCTTTCCATCCAAGTTTTGCTAAGTGGTAAGCAGTACTGGCCCCTACAATTCCACTCCCAACGATTATTATTCTAGATTTACGAGACATGCATTCCCCCTAATTAATGTTTAAAGATAATCAGTTCCAAAAAATGATGTCAACACGAATTAATGTTTAGAAATTAACTGCGTCGATCAGTCGATCTTCAAGATAGTCCCCAAATGATCGATTACATCCGATAAGCAAGTGATCGCTAAATTTAAGAAAAGTACAGTCAATTCTAGCAAGTAATGATTGGGCAGCAGTTAGTGATTTGAAGGATTTTTCTCTAAAATCAAAATGAGTTAATTTATTCAGTGTTTGATTTGCATTTCGGCCTTTAATTTGAAAAAAAATTTGAGCATCTGATAGGTTTGTGGCTAAAATAGAGGAAACATTATTTAATTTCTCAATGTATTTTATGATTTTTTCTTCACTTATTTCTTTAGTAAATATTAAATTCCACTGATCAAAAGATAATTTAGATAAAATAATTTCTTCATTAGATACAATCCTTAAATTATCTATTGGAGGGAGAAGTTTAAATAATTTATTAAGAGTATTATTAAATTCTGAGTTGCCGTTTCCACGGATAATAATTTGTTGGCAGGTAAATGATTTAATTTCAACCTCATCTGACCTAATAACATCTCTCATGAAACGAGCCTTTTATTTTCCTCATCATAAAAAATAGGTTTGACTATATCAACTGCTATTGTTTTTTGATCTGGGGTTGATGCAAAGGCTTTCGAGCCTATTAACTTATGGCCATCTTTAATCACTGCTAAGCCAAAGCTGTGCCCAAGAGTTGGACTTATATAACTTGATGTAATATGACCCAACATAGGCATCGGAGTTGTAATTTTTTCATTAAGAATAATATGTTGACCTTCAGTTAGCCTTTCTTTTTTATTAGAGGGAAGGATTCCCACAAGTTGTTTTCTATCTGTTCTTATCGTATCTGATCTTGTTAAAGAACGCTTTCCTAAAAAATCTGATTTTGTTTTTCCAATCATCCAATTTAATCCTAAATCAATAGGAGTAATCGATCCATCAGTGTCTTGCCCAACTAATATATATCCCTTCTCAGCTCTTAGAAGGTGCATAGTCTCAGTGCCATAAGTAATTAATCCAAAATCTTTGCCAAAACTATGAATTTGTTCCCAGACTTTAATAGCATTATTAGAGGGGACATAAATTTCATATCCCATTTCACCTGTAAAACTTGCTCTTAGAATTCTAATCTGAGTATCTTGGTAATTATGAAATTGAAATGTCATAAAAGGAAAAGCCTCATTGCTAAAATCCATACTTGGAAATACTTTTTGCATAATCTCTCTTGTCTTTGGCCCACTAATATTAAATGTCGCAAATTGTTCAGTGATAGAATTCATATAGACATTTAAATTTGGCCATTCAGTTTGGGCATATTCCTCCATACATCCTAAGACTGTTGCCGCGCCTCCAGTGGTAGTAGTTGCTATAAAGTGTTCATCTGAAATCTTAGAAATAATTCCATCGTCTTTGACCATTCCATCTTCACCTAGCATTAAAGCGTATCTGGCAGAACCAGGTTTCATTTTAGAAAAACTATTTGTATAGATAAGGTTCATAAAAATTAGGGCGTCTTTTCCTTTAATTTCAATCTTACCTAAAGTACTACCATCAAGTATTCCAGCAAAATTTCGAACCTGTTTGCTTTCTCTTTGAACAGCATCATGCATGCTTTCAGAGGAATTAATCGGAAAATACCAAGGTCTTTTCCATTGCCCTACATCTTCAAAAACAGCTCCATTTTTTAAATGCCATTGGTGTATCGGAGATTTTCTCTCTGGATCGTAAAATTCATAAGAATTTCTTCCAGCTATTGCTGCAAAACTAAGTGGTGCATAGGGGGGACGATATATTGTAGTTCCAACTTCATTTACTTTTTTATCTAACAATTCTGAAACAATTCCCAGTGCATTAATGCTGCTTATTTTGCCTTGGTCAGTTCCCATGCTATTAGTGGTATATCGCTTTAGATGTTCAATACGATCAAAACCTTCAGATATGGCCTGACGTATATCTTTAGTCGTGACATCATTTTGTAAATCAATAAATGATTTTGACCATATTGAGGGCTCATGGGGAGATATTTCCCATAATTTTTCTATCTGATAAGAGGTATTAATATTTAAATCAATTTTAGTGTCTAATTTTTTATTTTTAAAAATTTTAAGTTTTTCATTGATCTCATTGCATATGTTTTCAAAATTAAATTGACCACTTGCTGATCCTAAAGTAATGGTCGATTGAAAAGGTTTAGATGGTTTGTATGTTAAATCTTTTTCATCCCAATCTAATAATCCTTTTGATTGTGTGAACAAATGGACATCAGGGTTAATTCCGCCCGACACACATAGAAAATCTGCTTTAATTTCACTTAAACCCCCTTTACTGTCTTCAATTAAAATTTTTTCTATTCTTTTATTGCCAAAAACTCCCTTAATTTGAGAATTAGTGTAAAGAGGAATATCGTTTTTTCTGATTATATCAAATAAGTTTGCTTCTATATTTTCTCCAGAGCGAGAGTCAATATATGCTTTAGGTCTAAGACCTTGATTGATTAATGAATAAATTAAACTATTAGAATTAGAGTTATTACTAAATAAAACTGGTTCTTTGGAAGGTAAAGTTCCATATCTACAAATATATTTTTCAAAAGATGAGGCCAACATTATTCCTGGAAGATCATTGTTCTGAAAAGATAAAAACCTCTCAATATGTCCATTACATAAAATTACATGCTCGGTTCTTATTTTGTGGAGGGTACTGTTTACTTTGTTCTCTGATGGTCTTGAGCCAACATATTTATCTTCGACTGCAATAAGGTGATTTATGTAGTTGTAAGTTGTCACCAAGGTGTTTCTTAAAATTTTAATATTCTTTGATTTTTCAATGGCCTCAACAGTTTCTTTGACCCATTCTAGAGGGCTTTGGTTGTCAATTGATGAAATTTTATTAGAATTGTTGATAATTCCGCCTAAATGAGTATCAAAATCTATTAATAAAATGTCATGATCAGAATTTATTAAGGATTTTGCAGCTAGTAAGCCATTAAGACCTGCTCCAACAATTACAATGTCTACATTATGATGAAGGTGTGAGCTAATAGCTTTAAATTCTTTAGGTGGTTTTCCCAAACCAGCAGCTCTCCTAATAATAGGTTCATATATTTTTTTCCAAAAGCTTTTATGAGGGCCCATAAAGGTTTTATAGTAAAAACCTGCTGAAAAAAGAGGGGAAAATAGGTTGTTGATACTACCTAAATCTAACTCTAAAGACGGCCAGCGATTTTGGCTTTCCACCTCCATCCCTTCATAAATTTTTTTTACTGTTGCTCTAGTATTTGGTTCTGAATATTCGCTAATGATTTGAACCAAAGCATTTGGCTCCTCAATACCACAGGTATAGATTCCTCGGGGCCGATGATATTTGAAACTTCGACCAACAAAATTTATATTATTTCTTAAAAGAGCCGATGCAATAGTATCACCTTTAAAGCCAGATAATTTTTTACCATCAAATAAAAAACTTATTTTTTGATTTGTATTAACAAAAGGACTACTTTTAATTGTCAAATCATTCATTTTTTTACAGTAAAATTACCAGATCCTAATTCTGGTTCTCCAGACGGTGTATCAATTTTATTCTTAAATTCTTTTAAATTTGGTCTAGACTCATCAATTTTATAGGTCTTTAATATCTCGTCAGTAGAAGTATCCCTAACGCAATTAAACCATTTTCGACATCCATGGGAGTGAACCCATCTTTCATAAAAAATACCCTTAGTGTTAGATCTTATAAAAACGTACTCTGACCACTCTCGGTCACTAATATCTGTGTTACCATCGGGGCGCTTAACATGAGCTTCCCCACCGTTAGAGAATTCAGATTGATCTCGGGGTCCACAATACGGGCATTCTATTACTAGCATTTAATTTTAGTGAGCTACTGCAGCTGCTCCGTGTTCGTCTACGAGTTTACCACTTACAAAGCGCTCTAAGCTGAAGGCGGCATTAATTTGGTGAGGTTCATTTTTCGCAATTGTATGAGCAAAAACATTAGCACTACCTGGGGTTGCTTTAAATCCTCCAGTTCCCCAACCACAATTAAAAAATAATCCCTCTATATCTGATTTACTAATAATAGGGCTAGCGTCTGGACAAATATCAACAATACCGCCCCATTGACGTAACATTTTCATTTTTCCAAAGACTGGATAGAGCTCAACCATTGCTCGAATAGTTTCCTCGATAATATCAAACCCACCTCTTTGGGTGAAAGAATTGTAACTATCAGTTCCTGCTCCTATTACCAACTCTCCTTTATCAGATTGACTGACATAAGCATGAACTGCTGATGACATTACAACTGTATCGATAATAGGCTTAATAGGCTCAGAGACTAAGGCTTGTAAAGGTTTGCTTTGAAGAGGTAATCTTATTCCAGCAGTTTCTGCTAGTACACTTGAATGCCCAGAGGCTACCACCCCAACTTTGTTTGATCGAATAAAACCTTTTGATGTCTCTACTCCCTCAATTTTCCCATTTTTAGTTTTAATTTGGTGCGCCTCACAATTTTGAATAATATCAACTCCCATCTCATCGGCTCGCATAGCAAAGCCCCAAGCAATTGCATCATGTCTTGCTACTCCACCTCTAGGTTGATAAGAAGCTCCAAGAACTGGATATCGAAGATTATTAGTATTCATTATAGGAACTTTTTTTTGAATTTCCTCTTTAGATAACCAGAGAGAGTCAATTCCGTTTAAATTATTAGCACTAATTCTTCTTTTTATTTCTTTTATATCATGTTCATTATGAGCGAGGTTCATTACACCTCTTTGACTGAACATAACATTGTAGTTTAAATCTGAGGAAAGTTTTTCCCATAATTTTAGTGAATGTTCATACAGATGGGCGCTGTCATCCCATAAATAATTTGATCTTATTATTGTAGTGTTACGACCAGTATTACCTCCACCAAGCCAACCTTTCTCAATTACAGCTATATTTTTAAAACCGTGTTCCTTTGCAAGATAATAGGCTGTGCCTAAACCATGACCGCCTCCACCTATGATGATAACATCATAGAATTCTCTGGGTTCAGGACTTCGCCACATCTTAGGCCAATCTTTGTGACCATTAAAAGCATTTTTTGCCAAGCTAAATATAGAATATTTTCTTTTCACGATTGGAAATTAGCAAAAAAAGATTTATTCAGCTACTAAATTTCAAAGACGAATTGTCATCAATATGCCGAAAAATTTTTGGAAATTGAGATTTTAATTCACAATCTGTATTTGGGGCACGTCTATCTTGGTCTAAATCATCTTGACAAATAGTACGAATTTCATAGCTAAATCTTGTGTTTTCCGACTTTTCTGTAGAGGAACTATGCAGATGACATCCAGAAAAACATAACACTTCACCTGGTTCAATGATAACGGGCAAAATTTCTTCATTATTGGGTATATCTTCAAGTAGCTGAGGAGCTGAGGGATATGAAAAATCCTCTCTCTTTCTATGCTCTAGATAAGTATTAAGATCCCATGAAGAAGTAGTATTTTTTACCGGTTTAGAAAAAAAATTAGGGTAAAATATCATAGTATTAGTTTTATCGATTAAGCTTATTGGAGCCCACCAATTTATTTGTTGATGAATATTTGTTCCCCAGGTATCACGATGTGCCTTGATACGTGAAGCTTCACGATAGCCAAATTTATTTTGAGCAGGAGCTACGCGTACTCGAAACTGGTCCCAATAGGAGTTTTTATTTAAAAAATTTATTTCATTTAAAAAAATTTTAAATAATTTTTTAAACTCAGGAACCTTTTTTAAATCACTAACCAATTTAGAGCTAATATCCTCACAGTTATCAAAATGATGTAATTTCTCAAGCTTACCGTCGTATTCTAGTAAAATATTTTTTTTAATCTGTTGAACTAATTCTAATGAAATGGAAGATTTTTGAAAAACAAAAATTTTACCATCAAAAATATCTTTTTTAAATTTTGGAAGATTTAAAATTTTATCAATTTGCTCAAACAACTAATTGATATCACCTACATAGACACCTAAAGCTAAAGCAGTTTCTATTAGAGGGTCTGATCTATCAACAACTTTATAAGTAGAAATACCTTCGCTAATAGGGACATCAATAACTTTTCGATCTCTCCATGCAACCATTCTATTAAAATTTCCATTAGCTAATAAATCTACGGCGTAGACACCAAAGGCACTTGCTAGAATTCTGTCACGAGGAGTTGGGGGCGCACCTCTTTGAACATGCCCAAGAGAAGTTACACGACATTCAATATCGGTCTTATTCATGATTTCCTCTGATAAATAACTCCCAATACCCCCTAGTCGTCTTTGACCATCTGCAAATTCTACTTCATAGGTTTTACCCTCTTCAGTTTTAACGGCTTCTGCTACAACCACAAGCGAGTGCACAATCCCCCGATTTTTCATTTCAGTAAGCTTCTTAATGACACCTTTAATTGAGTATTTTAGCTCAGGTATTAATATGACGTCAGCACCACCAGCAATTCCGGCATTAATTGCTATATGGCCTGCATCTCGACCCATAACCTCTAATATCATAGTGCGATGATGACTTGCAGCTGTAGATTGGAGGTTGTCCAGAGCTTGAGTAGCAACATTTACTGCTGTGTTAAATCCAATTGAACTTTCTGTAGCGCCCACATCATTATCTATTGTCTTTGGAATGGCTACGATATTTAAATTCCCCCTTTTGGCAATTTCGGTAAGTATCGACATACTCCCATCTCCTCCAATAACAATCAGTCCATCTAAGTTCAATTCATGATAGCCATCAATGATATCTTGAGTCCTATCCTTAAATGAGCCATCTGGCATAGGAAATTTAAATGGATTGCCTTTATTAGTTGTGCCTAAAAAAGTTCCCCCCTGTCGAAGCAAGGATCCGCTAAATGTTTGATAGTCTAATGGCAAAAATGCAACTGGTCTTTGCATTAACCCAACAGTTCCATCCTGTATTCCTAATACCTCCATACCATATGTGTTTTTAGCTCTAAAAAAAATTGAACGAACAGCAGCATTTAGTCCACCACAATCCCCACCGCTTGTTAAAATTCCTATTTTTTTCATGTTAAAATTTATCTGAGTCCCATAACCAAGCAGCTCCTCGAACACCACTAGAGTCACCATGAGTATTTCGTAAGATCTTATTTCTTACTTTATCACTGAATGTATATTTGGGAAGTAATTTCGGAATATTGTCATAAAGCCTCCCTATATTTGACATTCCTCCACCTAAGATGATAGCGTCAGGATCAACTATTCCAATCATCAATGCAATTATCCTAGCAAAACGATCTTCATAAAGATCAAATTCTTCTTTTGCTCTTTCGTCCCCATTTGCCTCTAATGCTACAATTTCACGTGTCCTAAGATTTGTCCCATGCTTTTGATTAAATATATTTGTGAAACCAATCCCTGAAATAAATTGTTCAGCACAAAGTGGTCTTTTACAATTACCTACTTTACATTCAACATTAAGAGCACGCTCTTCTTGTGTTGCATAAGGTAATGGTTGATGTCCCCAATCACCAGCTACTTGATTCACTCCCTCGACTACTTGTTTATTAAAAACAAAAGACCCACCAAGACCAGAGCCAATTATTACACCCCACACTGATTTGTAATCAGCGCCCGACCCATCTATTGCTTCAGATAAGGCGAAACAATTTGCATCATTCATTATTCTAACTTCTCTTTGAAGAGTTTCCTCTATGTCCTTTTGAAAAGGTTTGTCATTTAACCAAATAGAATTAGCATTTTTAATTAGCCCAGACTCTTTAGATGAAGAGCCAGGTATACCAATACCAACGCTGTTTTTGGTACCTGTAAATTGGTCAAACTCAGAAACCAATGAGACAACTGTTTCTATGCCTGATTTGTAGTTTTTTTCATAAGTTGACCTTTTTCTTAAAATCTCATTACCTTGGCCATCAATAAGAATACCCTCAATTTTAGTTCCACCGTAATCTATTCCGATTTTATATTCTGATGTCATATTAATTTAAGTATGATTATAGCATATTAAATATTTTCACAAGTTTCATATCGTCTTCGTTGTTTATATTTAATAATAACTATAAGTTAATGTTATGAAAAAAAAAATAGTTAACTGGGGAATAATTAGTACTGCTAAAATAGGATGGGAATATATTATTCCAGCTATTCAAAAATCAAAAAATAGTAACGTATTAGCTTTAGCTAGTCGTGATCTATCAAAAGCAAAGAAGCTATCTAAGAAATTAAATATTCTTAAACACTACGGTTCATACAGAGAGCTATATAAAGATCCTGAAATAGATATTATTTATAATCCGTTACCAAATCATCTTCATATTAAAACTTCACTAGAAGCTAGTTCATTTAGAAAACACATTCTTTTAGAAAAACCATTATCTTTAAATGCAAAAAATATTGATCCTTTAATCAAAGCTTCAAAAAAAAATAAAGTAATTATCAAAGAAGCTTTCATGGTTCGACATCACCCTCAATGGCAATGGGTAAAAAAATATATACAAAAAGGAAATATTGGAGACATAAGTAGTATTTCAAGTGTTTTTTCTTATTCAAATAAAGACCCTAAAAATATTAGAAATATTCAAAAATATGGTGGCGGC
>CESQ01065459.1_pt1 | contig 12332 bp, 11 predicted proteins | sample 361401 | NCBI WGS metagenome assembly CESQ01 (sample SAMEA2622119, study PRJEB7988) | marine metagenome | isolation source: saline water (ENVO:00002010), including | reverse complement strand
GCTGAAGTTTGTGCAACTGCTTCATAAGTTAATGTGCCAGATCTAGAAACAATGCCTACTGTTCCTTTTCTGTGAATACTGCCTGGCATAATTCCTATTTTGCATTCATCTGGAGTAATTACTCCAGGACAATTAGGGCCAATTAACCTTGATCTACTTTTTTTTAATTCTTTTTTAACTTTAATCATATCCAAAATTGGTATGCCTTCAGTTATACAAACTATTAATTCGACTTGAGCATGAATAGCTTCAATTATTGACTCTGCTGCAAATTTAGGTGGTACATATATCATTGTGGCATTTGCGTTAGTTTTATCTTTAGCTTCCTGAACTGTATTAAATACTGGAAGATTTAGATGTGTTTGGCCACCTTTCTTAGGAGTTACTCCACCCACAAGTTTTGTTCCATATTTGAGAGCTTGTTCGGAATGAAAAGTTCCATGCCGTCCGGTAAAGCCTTGGCAAATGACTTTTGTGCTTTTATTGACTAAAATTGACATTTATTTTATAGCTCCTACAATTTTTTTTGCAGCATCATTTAAATCTGAAGCAGACAAAATCTCTAGATTTGATTTGTCTAATATTTCTTTTCCCTCTTTAAAATTTGTACCCGCTAATCTAACTACTAATGGGACGGATAAATTAATTTCATTTGCTGCATCTACTACGCCTTGAGCTAAAACATCGCAACGCATAATCCCACCAAATATATTAATTAAAATTCCTTTTACATTTTTATCTGATAATATTAATTTGAACGCTGCTGATACTTTTTCCTTAGAGGCACCGCCTCCAACATCTAAAAAATTTGCCGGTTCTTTTCCGTAAAGTTTTATTATATCCATGGTTGCCATAGCTAAACCTGCTCCGTTAACCATGCACCCAATTGACCCATTAAGCTTAATATACGCAAGATCATGCTTGCTGGCCTCTATCTCAGCTGGATCTTCTTCATTTAAATCTCTTAGTCTCAAAATTTCTGGTCTTCTAAAAATTGCGTTATCATCAAAGTTCATTTTTGCGTCTAGACAAATTAATTCTCCATTTTTTGTTATTATTAAAGGATTGATTTCAATTAAACTTGCATCTTTTTGAGTCAAAATCTCATATAGAGCCTTTATTAATTTAAAAGCTTGCTTTCTCTGCTCAATATTTAATTTAAAAGTAAATATTATTTTCTCGATATCTTCTTCGTTTATTTCTTCTTTTAATTCAATTTTATTTGTAATAATTTTTTCTGGGGTTTCTGAAGCTACTTTTTCAATATCCATCCCTCCTTCAGTGCTGCTGATGAATGCAATTTTTGAACTTTCACGATCTACAAGACAAGAAAGATAATATTCTTTTGATATGTCTGAAGCCTCCTCAACATAAAGTCTCTTTACTTCTTTTCCTTCCGGGCCTGTTTGATGAGTAATTAATAGCTTACCCATCATTTTTTTTGACTCTTTTTCTAAGTCATTTATATTTTTAACTAACTTAACTCCTCCTGCCTTTCCCCTTCCGCCTGCATGAATTTGGGCTTTTAAAACAAATTCTTTACTTTGTAATTCTAATATTTTTTTTCTAATTTCTTCAACCTTATAAATGACAACCCCATTGGATACTGGTGCACCAAATTCTTTTAAAATTTCCTTTGCTTGATGTTCATGAATATTCATTTTATTTACAGTCAATTATTTCGTGGATAGAAAATTTTTTTTCCTCTAGCGTTGTACTTTTAAAGCAAACATCCGTAAAGTATTTTTTTATATCGCTAAATAAAATTTCATTTTTCTGTCCTAAAAGGTAGATTACTTTGACATTATTGATTTTAATATTTTTATTAACCATTTCTTTGTAAACTTTAAAATATTTATGACTTTCAGTAGGGTGTGTATTGTTGTCCCATAGATACCACCTATTCCAAATATTTAAATCCTTATCTAAAATTGTTGAAAAAAATTGATAATGCGTTATTAAAGATTTTTGTCTATTATCACTATTAATAACTTTTATAGCTTTCTTAATAGTTTTTATTTCTTCATCAGGTTTTTGAACAAGTTTAGTCAACCACATCAGATTATTTAAATTTTTATGAATAATTTTTGCTGGAATAGCCTTTTTTTTATCTACACCTTCTAAATCATGAAATTTTCTATCTATATTATATCTTACATGAAATTTTATTGTTGCAAATAAAACAATAAAGAAAATTATAAAAATAAATTTTGGTGATATTTTTAATTTTAAAACGTTTAAATGTAAAGTTGCAGCTAATAAAGGTATTAAACTAAAAATATATATTTGGTTGGCTGTTAATAATTGATTAAATACAAATAAGATAGTGGAAAGTATAATTAAGATATTTAAAGTTTTGTAACTCTTAATATTTTTTTTCCAATTAATTAGCAAAATTAAAACTAATGGTATTAAAAAAAAATGAACAAATTTAAAGTCTCCAAATATTCTTTTAAAATTTAGCTGATCTAATAGACTAACATATGCAAATTCACTGCTAGAGACTCTGCCTTCACCAATAGTTAATGGAAAAAGAATATACTGATATATAAAATTTAATATAGGAGTGTTGGTTAAAGCAAGGTATAGAAAAAAAACTATAATACATAATAAACTACTTAATAAAAAAAATTTTAAATTTTCTATGCTTTTTTTTTTTATAAAGTGATTGACTGAAAAAAAGAAAATTAAAATAATTATATAGGCTGAAGGAGTTTGCATTGAAAGAAAAGAAAAAAAACAAATAATTGGTAATAAAAACCAGTAATTATTTTTTTCTGTAAGTATACCTAATATTAAAGTTAAAACTGCTATTAATGAAAAAATGTAAGCATGTAGATAAGCGAATGGTGTTCCTGAAACAGGGTAACAAAGGGTAGCAAAACTTAAAGTATAAAATAAAGAGTATTTTTTATTTAATTGTAATTTATTGAAAAAAAAATAAATACAAAGTGAGGCTAGTATATTCATAAAGCAAGCATGAATTAAATGACTATTCCAATTATTTCCAAAGACCCATAGAAAAAAAGCTTCCATGTAATCGACTAATAAACCTGTAAATATCCAAAAATCCCTTATTGGAAGTTTGTTCTTTAATATGCTGAAGCCAGTGTCGAAGAATCCAAAAGAATCAATAGGAATAATTCCCATATTTCCGCTGAACCAATTTATGTAAAATGCATAAACGATTATTCCAAATATTATTGGAAATTCTTTAAATATACTATTTTTATTTAAAAACATCTTTTGAAATGCACTATTTATTATCTATTTAAATGTACCACTAAATTATTTTGATTTATATATCTAATCAATAAATGTTTAAAATAATAAAAAAAATTCAATTTTCAAAAGAAGCTAATAGAATGAAATCTATTGCTAACACTAAAATAGCTAGGGAACTTTATTATTCCTCTAAATCAAACAATGTAAGATTTCTACTCAATAAAAGATTTTCTTGGATGAATAAATTTATCAATACAGAAGATCATGGGATTGAAGTAGGCTCAGGAGCCGGATTTTCTAAGGATTTTATAAATAATAAAAATTTTAAATTAACCGACTTAGGAAATGATGATCATTTAGATTTCAAAAATATAGACGCACAAAATACTGGATTTGAAGATAACAAATTTAATTATGTAATAGCTTCAAATATGATTCATCATATCCCATATCCAATAAAATTTTTTAAAGAAATTTTTAGAATTCTAAAGCCTGGAGGAAAACTAATAATTTTTGAGTCTTATTGCTCTATTTTTTTTCAGATCGCCACACTAATTATGAAACACGAAGGTTTTGATTTTACATTAAATGTTTGGGATGAGAAAAATCCCAAAAGTGATACTGAAAATGCATGGCATGGAAATATAGCAGTTCCACATCTAATTTTTGATGACAAAAAAACTTTTGAAAAAAATTTAGGTCACCTTTTTAATATCGAATACGAAAAATTAACTGAATGTTTAATCTTTTTAAACTCTGGTGGTGTTACCTCAAAAACAACCTGCATACCTATGAATAATTTCTTCCTAAATATTCTTAATTTTATTGATAAGTTACTAGTTAAATTTTTTCCAAATATATTTTGTATGGGAAGAAGATTAGTTTTAATAAAAAAATAGATTTCGCTTCAAAATTAATAGAATTATTTAGATAAATTTTTATCAATTTTTGTTGCTGCTTCAAACAATTCTTTTACCGCATTCACAGATAATTCAAATTTAGATTTTTCATCTTGTGAAAGATTTAATTCAACAATTTTTTCAACTCCATTTTTTCCAATTATGACTGGTACACCAGCATATAAATCTTTAAACCCATACTCTCCGTTTAAATAAGCAGCACAAGGTAGTTGTTTTTTTAAATCTTTTAAAAAGCTTTCTGCCATTTCTACTCCCGAAGCAGCTGGGGCATAAAAAGCAGACCCTTTTTCTAAAAATTTAACAATCTCTGCACCTCCTTTTTTTGTTCTGTCAATTATTTCTGTTAATCTTTTTTCTGTAATTCTTCCTTCATTAACTAAATCCTTAATCTTTTTTCCATCTACTTCTGTAAAATCTAACATCGCTACCATGCTGTCTCCATGTCCTCCTAAAACAAAAGATTTAATTGATTGAACAGGAACATTCAGTTCTTTAGAAAGAAAGTATATAAATCTTGAAGAGTCTAAGACTCCAGCCATACCTACTATTTTATTATAAGGAAGCCCTGAATATTTTTGTAAAGCCATTACAATTACGTCTAAAGGATTAGTTATACAAATTACAAACGCGTTAGGAGATGTTTTCTTTATTCCTTCAGCGACTTGTTTGATAATCTTTAAATTAGTTCCAAGTAAATCATCTCTTGTCATGCCAGGCTTTCTTGGAACTCCAGCAGTTACTATAATAACATCAGAATTTTTAGTATCCTCATAATTATCCGTTCCTGAAAGATTAATATTGAATTTATTAACTGGTGAAGATTGTGCAATGTCTAGGGCTTTTCCTTTTGCAACCCCTGCAGCCACATCAAATAGAACTACATCAGCTAGTTCTTTTAGAGCTATTAGATGAGCTAATGTACCTCCAATTTGTCCTGCTCCTATTAAAGAAATTTTTTTTCTCATTTATATCCTTTTTTTTATTTCATAGTTGGCATAACGAATTCTGGGTCAGACCTTAAGCCTGAAGGCCATCTAGATGTTATTGTTTTTAATTTTGTATAAAATCTTACTCCTTCAGGACCGTGCATATGTTGATCACCAAATAAAGATCTTTTCCATCCCCCAAAACTATGGAAGGCCATAGGAACTGGAATTGGAATATTTATGCCGACCATACCAATTTTTGCTTTATTGGAAAATGTTCTTCCTGAGTCTCCGTCTCTTGTAAATATACTAACTCCATTTCCAAACTCGTGATCATTAACTAATTTTAAGGCCTCATCAAAATCTTTTGCTCTTATAACTGATAGTACTGGACCAAAAATTTCTTCCTTATATATTCTCATGTCTTTAGATACATGATCAAACAAACAGCCTCCAATATAATATCCTTTCTCGTACCCTTGTAATTTAAAATTTCTTCCATCAACAACTAATTTAGCTCCTTCTTTTTCACCAATATCAACATAGCTTTTTACTTTAGCTAAATGATCTTTTGTAACCAGTGGTCCCATTTCTGATTGTTTATCCATTCCAGGTCCCACTTTAAGCGATTCTACTTTTTTTGCTAATGAACTAACTAGTTTGTCTCCAATTCCACCCACTGCAACAGCAACGGATTGGGCCATACATCTTTCACCTGCTGATCCATAGGCTGCCCCCATTAAACCATTTACCGCTTGATCTAAATCACAATCAGGCATTATTACACAATGATTTTTTGCACCACCTAATGCCTGAACTCTTTTTTCATTCTTAGCACAATTTTCATAAATATATTTTGCTACTGGCGTTGAACCGACAAAACTAATTGCTGCTACATCTTTATTATTAATTAAAGCATCTACTGCTTCTTTATCTCCATTAACAACATTAAAAACACCATCTGGTAAACCAGCTTCTTTAAAAAGTTCTGCTAATCTAATAGAGCAAGAAGGATCTTTTTCTGAAGGTTTTAATACAAATGTATTCCCACACGCTATAGCCATTGGGAACATCCACATTGGAACCATTGCTGGAAAATTAAAAGGAGTAATCCCAGCACAAACTCCTAAAGGTTGTCTTACCGACCAGCTGTCAACATTGCTTCCTACATTTTCCGTAAACTCACCTTTTAACATTTGAGGAATACCACAAGCATATTCAACAACTTCTAATCCTCTAGTTAATGAACCTTTTGCATCCTCATAAACTTTACCGTGTTCAGAAACTATAATTTTTGTTAGTTCATCATAATTTTTTTCTATTAATTCTTTAAATTTAAACATAATTCTTGCTCTTTGGAGAGGAGGCGTGTTAGCCCAAGGTTCAAAAGTTTTTTTTGCAATCGCTACAGCTTCATTTACTTCTTTTGTAATAGCCAATTTAACTTCTGCGCTTTGTTCTCCTGTAGCTGGATTAAAAACTTTTCCTAGTCTTTTAGATTCACCTTGGAAAGGTTTACCATTAACAAAGTGTTTTATAGTTTTCATGATGTAATTGAATAAATAAGGTTTTAGCTTGTTGCAAGCATTTTCTTAATAGATCCTATAGCTTTTGCAGGGTTTAATCCTTTTGGACAAGAATTAGTGCAATTCATAATAGTGTGACATCTATATAATTTTAATTCATCAGCAACTTTTTTTAATCTCGATTTTTTATCTTCATCTCTGCTATCATTAATCCAACGGTAAGCTTGTAAAAGAACTGCTGGGCCCAAATATTTTTCTCCATTCCACCAATAACTTGGGCAAGAAGTAGAGCAACAAGCGCAGAGAATGCATTCATAGTAACCGTCTAATTTCTCTCTGTCTTTTTGTGTTTGCTTTAACTCATTTTTTTCATTGCCTGTTTGTTCTGTTTGAAGCCATGGTTTAATAGACTCGTACTGTTTATAAAGAGTTGTTAAATCTCCTATTAAATCCTTAACAACTTTTAAATGAGGAAGTGGGTAAACATTTAGATCACCATTAATATCTGTATGTGATTTTATGCAAGCTAAAGTATTTATTCCATCAATATTCATTGCACATGAGCCACAAACTCCATGGGCACAAGATCTTCTAAAAGTAAGCGAAGAGTCAATTTCATTTTTAATTTTAAATAAAATGTCTAAAACCTTTGGGCCACATTTATCTATATCAACTTCAAAAGTATCAACTCTTGGATTTTTCCCTGTTGATGGATCCCATCTATAAATATTTACTTTCTTTAAATTTTTAGAATTCGTTATATCTTTGTAATATTTTCCTACTTCAATCTTAGAGTTTTGCGGCAGATTAAACTGAACCATTTTTAATATACTCTCTCTTTTGGAGGAAAATACTGAACATCCGTTGTTAGAGTTCTTGAATGAACATCTCTATATTTTATCTCTACTTTGTTATCTTTTTGCCAAGCTAAAGTATGTTTCATAAAATTTTTATCATCTCTTTTGTTAAAATCTTCTCTGGCATGGGCTCCTCTGCTTTCTTTTCTACTGTAAGCAGAATCCATTGTTGTTAGCGCTTGACGAATTAAATTATCAAACTCTAGAGTTTCAACTAAGTCTGTATTAAATAGCAATGACTTATCCTTGACTGAAATATCATTCATGCCTTCATACGGTTTTCTTATTTGATTAACTCCTTCTTTTAAAGTTTTTTCAGTTCTGAACACTGCACATTTAGATTGCATAGTTTTTTGCATTTTCAATCTTAATTCTGAAGTCTTAGTAGATCCACTTGAATTTCTAATCTTATCAAATCTATCCAAACATTTATCTGTTTCAGAATTAGAAACTTCTTCGTGAGGAGTTCCAGGTTTTATAAGTTCTGCAGCTCTTTTAGCTGCTGCTCTTCCAAAAACTACTAAATCAATTAAAGAATTTGAACCAAGTCTATTTGCTCCATGAACTGAAACACATGCGGCTTCTCCTATTGCCATCAAACCTTTAACAGTTTTTTCTGATCCATTTAATGTTAAAACTTCAGCTTTATAATTAGTGGGTATTCCTCCCATATTATAGTGAACGGTTGGCACAACAGGAATTGGTTGTTTATTTACATCAACATTTGCAAATGTCTTAGCTGCTTCAGTTATACCAGGCAATCTTTCTTCTAAAACTTCTTTATCTAAATGATCTAAGTGTAAGTTTATATAATCTTTATCTTTGCCAGCACCACGCCCCTCATTAATTTCCATTTCCATTGAACGACTTACAACATCTCTTGATGCTAAATCTTTAGCGTTAGGAGCATATCTCTCCATAAATCTTTCTCCTTTGCCATTTACTAGAAAAGCTCCCTCTCCTCTAGCTCCTTCAGTAATCAAACATCCTACTCCATAAATTCCTGTTGGGTGAAATTGAACAAATTCCATATCCTGAAGAGGTAAGCCTGCTCTTAAAACCATAGCATTGCCATCCCCTGTACAAGTATGAGCTGAAGTTGCTGAGTAATAAACTTTTCCATATCCGCCAGTTGCAATAATTGTTATGTGTGATCTAAATCTATGAATAGTTCCATCTGTCAAATTCCAAGCAATGATACCTTTACACTCACCATTTTTCATTATTAAATCTAAAGCAAAATATTCAATAAAAAACTCAGTGTTATGTTTTAAAGCTTGACCGTATAAAGTGTGTAAAATCGCATGACCCGTTCTATCAGCTGCAGCACAAGTTCTTTGAGCAGTTTCATTTCCATAATTTTTTGTCATTCCACCAAAAGGTCTTTGATAAATTTTTCCGTCATCTGTTCTGCTAAATGGAACTCCATATCTTTCAAGTTCTACGACTGCTCTGGGTGCCTCTTTACACAAATATTCAATAGCATCTTGATCACCAAGCCAATCTGACCCCTTAACCGTGTCGTACATGTGCCATCTCCAGTCATCCTCTCCCATATTTCCTAAAGCTGCTGAAATTCCTCCTTGAGCTGCAGAAGTATGGCTTCTTGTAGGGAATACTTTTGATATGCATGCAGTTTTTAAGCCAGCCTCAGATAATCCTACAGCAGCTCTTAAACCAGAACCCCCGGCACCAAGAACAACTACATCGTATTCGTGATCTATAATTTTATAAGCGCTCATATCGATAAGTTAAATATTCCTATAATTGTAATCAATGGGATTATTATAGCAAATATATTTAGTAATTTGTTTGCGACATTTTTGATTTTTTCGTCATGAATATAGTCTTCAAAAATCTCACTAATTGTTAATGCTGAAAAAAAGAAGGCAATAACAATAAAAATAGAGAATAAAATCATTGAAGGTTGTTCAGTAAAAAAGAGAACAACATCAGCATAGTCTTTTTCATAAATTGAAACCAAGTTTAAGATAAACCAAATTAAGAATGGAATTAGAATTAAAGAACTAAATTTAGTAAATAGCCATTTTTTTGTAGATGTATGCATGTTAAAGAATATTTTTTCCAATTAAAAAAAATAAAATTGTTAGTAAAAATGAACCAAATAAAGCTAAAATACCTGTAATTTTTGAAACCTTAAGATCAAATCCATAACCAAGGTCCCAGGATAGATGTCTTATTTCGTTAAGAATATGAAAACTAAAACTCCAACATAAAAAAATTATTAAAAATTTTCCAAAAAAAGATTCTAAAAATAATTTAGTAATTACATAACTATTCTCTCCAAAAAGCAATGTTAATGTCCAAATACAGACTAATATAATGGCAAGAAAATTGATTACTCCTACTATTCTATGAGTGATTGAAAGAAGAGAAGATATCTGCCATTTATAAATTTGTAGATGTGGGCTTAAAGGATTATTATTATGATGCATAGTCTAATTATAAACTAAATCTAAATTTTTTTCATTAAGCACTCAGCTATTTGTATTGTATTTAAAGCTGCTCCTTTAAGCAGATTGTCTGAAACTACCCATAAATTTATAGCTTTTATGTTGGAATTGTCTTTTCTTATTCTAGAAATATAGGTTGAGTAGTCTCCCTCAGCTTCAAAAGGAGTTATATAACCTCCATCTTTATGTTCGTCTATCACTTTACAACCTGGAGAAGTTTTAAGAACTTTTTTAATATTTTCAAGATCGTATGAATTTTCAAATTCAATATTGATTGACTCTGAATGACCGGTTCTTACCGGCACTCTTACACATGTGGCTGAAACATTAATTTTTTCATCTAAAATTTTTTTTGTTTCGTTTGCCATTTTTAATTCTTCTTTAGTATATCCATCTTCACTAAATACATCTATTTGTGGTATTAAATTGAAAGCTATTTGCTTTGAAAAATTTTTCGATAGAACCTTTTTTCCATCTAAATAGTTTTTTGTTTGATCAATTAATTCATCCAGAGACTCTTTGCCTGCACCTGATACAGCTTGATAAGTTGAAACAATTACTCTTTTAATTTTATACTCATCATGTAAAGGTTTTAAGGCTACAACCATTTGAATAGTCGAACAATTTGGATTTGCAATAATATTTTGATGTTTATCTAATGCCTCAGGATTTACCTCTGGTACAACTAAAGGCACGTCATTTTGCATTCTAAAATAACTAGAATTATCAACTACTATTGTTTGTTTTGCAGCTTTGGGTACCCAACTTTTAGCAATTTCGCTTCCAGCAGCAAAAAAAGTTATTTGGGCTTTAGAAAAATCATAATTTTCTAAATTCTCAATCAAAATTTCTTCGCCTCTAAATTTAATTTTTTTTCCTTCACTTTTTGCAGAAGCTACTAAAAAAAGTTTATCAAATGATAGCTTTGATTTTTCTAAAATTTCAATTGTTTTTCTTCCAACGTTGCCAGATGCGCCGATAATTGCAAAATTCATAATTATGATTACTTTATTTCAATTTTGCAATAATTGCATCACCCATATCTGATGTTGAAACTTCTTTCATATTTTTTGACATGATATCTTTGGTTCTTAATCCGTCATCTAGAACTTTTTGAACTGCTTGATCTAGTAGATTTGCTTCCTTTTCTAAATCTAAAGAGTATCTCAAAGCCATAGATAAACTTAAAATAGTAGCAATTGGATTAGCTATATTTTTTCCTGCTATGTCAGGAGCAGATCCATGAACTGGCTCGTACATTGATCGAGTCTTTCCATTTTTATCCTTAGCTCCCAAAGATGCTGAAGGTAACAATCCAAGAGAACCCGTTAACATTGCAGCTTCATCAGAAAGTATGTCTCCAAATAAGTTGTCAGTTACAATTACATCAAACTGTTTAGGGTTTCTAAGAAGTTGCATGGCACAATTATCTGCAAGCATATGATCTAGTTCTATATTTTTAAATTCCTTGTCTTTAAGAGCTTGAACCTCTTCTCTCCATAAAACCCCAGCCTCCATCACATTAGATTTTTCACAAGATGTAACCTTATTTTTTCTTTTTTTTGCTAAATCGAAAGCTACTCTGGCAACTCTCTGTATTTCACTGGTAGTATAGGAGTGAGTATTGATTCCTTTCCTTTCATTATTTTCGATTGGTTCAATTCCTCTAGGTTCTCCAAAATAAATTCCGCCTGTTAATTCACGTACAATCATTATATCTAAACCAGAAATAATTTCAGGCTTTAAAGAAGAAGCTTCAACTAATTGTTTAAAGCAAATTGCAGGACGTAAATTTGCAAATAATTTTAATTCTTTTCTTAATTTTAGAAGCGCTCTTTCGGGACGTTTAGAAAACTCAAGACTATCATATTTAGGTCCTCCTACTGCACCTAAAATAACAGCTTCACTTTCTAAAGCTTTATAAAAAACTTCATCAGTTATAGGATTTTTATGTTTTTCATAAGATGCTCCCCCAACTAGTCCTTCTTCTATTTTAAAATCTAAGGATTTATTTTTATTTAACCACTCTATAATTTTTCTAACTTCTCTGACTACTTCAGGCCCTATTCCATCTCCTGGAAGGAGTAAAAGTTTCCTGTCTTTTACTTTAATCATTTTTTAATAACCATGGCCTATCTTTTTTTATTCTTGTTTCAAAGTTATCAATTTGATTTATTTTTTCCATTGACAACGCTATATCGTCTAGTCCCTCCATTAGACATTTTTTTTTAAATCTATCAATTTCAAAATTTTCAATTTTATTTCCAAATTTTATTTCTTGTTTTTTTAAATCAATTTCAATTTCTTCTTTTCTGCTTGAGTATTCTGCTAGTTCTACAACTTTTTTATCACTAATTTTTATTGGCAAAATTCCATTTTTAAAACAATTATTATAAAAAATATC